>Ga0207684_10000059_pt1 | contig 210483 bp, 187 predicted proteins | sample KBSK5501metaG_FD_184342 | JGI IMG/M metagenome (GOLD analysis project Ga0207684, IMG submission 184342) | Corn, switchgrass and miscanthus rhizosphere microbial communities from Kellogg Biological Station, Michigan, USA - KBS K5-50-1 metaG... | ecosystem: Host-associated > Plants > Roots >... | reverse complement strand
CCGCCCACGAGGCGCAGCTCTGGGGCGGCGACACCGATGCTCTGCCAAGGCACCAACCAGCCGCCCGATCTCAAAACGGTCGCGGTGAAAGGGCGGAGCCTGCTCTTGACATCTCCATTCCTAAAAGCCCGAGCGTAGCGGAGCGGAGTCGAGGGCGGCCCTTCGACTCGGGCTGCGCCCTACGCTCAGGGCAAGCGGGGTGGGCGGCCCTTCGACTCCGCCTGAATGTCTCAGCTCGGTGCTTCGGCGGCCGCGAGGTGGGCAGCAAAGCTGCCGGGATCGATGTTGGTTCCGCAGACGATCACGGCCACCCTCTTTCCCTGAAGCTGCTCGCGCATGGCGCCGCACAGGGCCGCGGTGGCAGCCGCGCCGGCGGGTTCCACCGCCAGCTTGGCATCGCGGAAGAGCAGCAGCATCGCGCGGCGCAGCTCGCGATCGCTGACCCGCACCAGCTCATCCACGAAGCGACGGCACAGGCCAAACGTGTACGGTGCCGCGTACGGTGCGCCCAAGCTGTCCGCAATGGTTCGCACCCTGTCGATCGCTTCCGGTTTTCCGGAGGCGAAGCTTCGATGCATGGTATCCGCCCCTTCGGGCTCGACTCCGAATACCCGGCAGCGCGGTTGCAGAAGCTTCACCGCGGTAGCGACTCCCGCGCACAGCCCGCCGCCGCCAATGGGGACGATCACCGCGTCCAGATCCGGCACCTGGCGGCAAAGCTCAAAGCCCAAGGTCGCCGTTCCGAGCGCCGTGAGCGGTCCTTCGAATGGATGGACGAAGGTGCGCCCTTCTTCGGCTTCGATCTGGTGCACCCGCTCAAACGCCTGGTGTACGTCGTCCACCAGCTCCACCTGGGCTCCCAACTCCTTGCAGCCGGCGACCCGAGCGGGATTGGCGTTCCTGGGCATCACCACCTTGGCGCTGCTCTGGAGCACGCGAGCCGCATAGGCCACCGCCATGGCGTGATTTCCCGCGCTGACCGCCGTCACGCCCCGATCGAGCGCGGGGCGCGGCAGGTTCAGCATGTTGGTGAGCGCGCCTCGCGGCTTGAACGTGCCCGCGTACTGGAACAGCTCCAGCTTCAAGAACACCGAGGTGCCCGGTCCGATCGCTTCTTGCAGATGGTGCCCGCGCCAATGCCAGACCGGCGTCTCGACGATCAATTCGCCCAGACGCTCTCGGGCGGATCGTATCTCCTCGACCGTGGGCGCCTTCAACTCCGACATGAGCCTTGCTTTATCACGCCTCGGCTGTCGCTTCTGCCTTGGAGCTGGCTTCCTGCGCCAACGTAATCAGGGTGATCTCGGGAGCAGATCCCACCCGCATCGGAGGTCCCCAGTAGCCGGTGCCGCGACTGATGTAGACGGGGATTCCGTGTAGCATGCGAAGACCGCGGGTGGCCGGTTGCTGCAAGCGCACGAAGAACATGAACGGAAAGATTTGTCCTCCATGGGTGTGTCCCGACAGTTGCAGGTCCACCCCTTCGGTCGCCGCGGCGGCCGCGGTGCGCGGCTGGTGGGCCAGCAAGATGCGGGGAACGCCTTCCGGTGCGTTGGCGAAGGCGAGGTCCGGTCGCGATGCATGGGCAACGCTGAACTGGCCGCCGTGGTAGTCCGTCACCCCTCCGAGCACCAGTCGCGCGCCGCTGCGCTCGATGACGCGATGCTCGTTGTGCAGCACGGTAACGCCTAATCGGGGCAGCTCGGTCATCCATTCGTCCGCTCCCGAGTAGTACTCGTGATTTCCCGTGACGAAATAGATGCCGTGCCGCGCGCGCAGGCCAGACAGCGACGAGATCTGTTCGCGCAGCTCGCGGACCGGGCCGTCCACCAGATCGCCGGTGATCGCCACCAGATCCGGCTCCAGCTCGTTCACCTGCTGGACGATGCGCTCCAGAAATTTCCCGCCCAGAGTCGGTCCGACGTGAACATCGCTGACTTGCACGATCTTGAATCCATCGAGACCGCGCCCCAGCCGCGGCAGCGGCACGGTCAACCTCTCGATGCGCGCCGGTCCGCGCGCGCTCCAGACGCTCAATCCGATCGCGGGCAAAACGAGGCAAAGGATCGCCGCGGCCTGGTCCTTACCGCCAAGGAGCCGTAACGGTGCCGCTGGCGAATCGGCCAGCCAAAGAATTCCGCGCAGCAAGTCCGTGAGCACGACCGCGCTAAGCAAGAGCCCGAACGCGCCGATCCAGCAGAAGGAGACCCACTGCACGATGGTGCGCAGCGCGCGCGGGCGCATCGAGCGCGAGAACAAGCCAAGCGGGATCGCGGCCAGCAAGGTCCAGAGCAAGGCCCAGCAGGCGACTGCCCAGCCGCCCTGAATTCCCGCGCCCGCGATCATTCGCCATCCGATGTAGCCGTGTAGCGCGGCCAGGACCGAGAGCACCAGAAGCAAGCCGAGCGCCGGCCGGCGCCGGGAGCGCGCAGCGGGTGCTTCGCGCTCGACGTCTTCTCCGGGTGCTCGTTCGAATGTCGTCTCGGTCATGTGCCGGCGCCCGTTGGCGCTGGAATCTGTTAACGCGTGCTCGGTGGGAATGCTCGGGTGAGGCCCGGGCTGCAGGTCACCGGGCGTCCGAGCGCGGCGCACTGGCGCACACCATCAGAAATACAGGGCGACAGTCGCGCGCGCGTTGATTGGATTTCCAGGTGTGAAGTGGATGTCCGTGACCGGCGCAGTCTCGTTGTAGGGAGGGATCCGCAGCTGCGAGTCGCCGGCGAATTGCGCCTCTCGCCAGGATTGGTTGAAGAGGTTTTCAACCACCAGGCCGATTTCCCAGAAGCTCCTTCGATACGCCAGCGACAGATCGAAAATCGTGTAGCCCTGTGCGGTGAGCGATTCGTCCTGAGTCGCCGGCCGATCTCCCACGTGCCGCAATCCGATCCGACCGCGGTAGCCGTCCGGATGCAGCGCGGTGATCCCCAGCGCGGCGGTGCGAGTGGGCGCGAGCGCGACGGCGTTTCCATTTCCCCGATCCTGCGTGAACCTGGCCTTCGAGAAGGTGAGGTCGCCGTCAGCCCAGAGCCACGGAAGGATTTCCCATCTGGCCTCGAAGTCCACGCCGTAGCGCCGGGTGGGATCCGACGGAACGGTGGAGGCCTCGTCGGCGCTGAACACCTGCTCGGATTGCAGATAGAGGTACCAAAGCGCCGCGGCAAAATCGATGTGCCTCCCGCGCAAGCGCGTGCCGACCTCCGCTCCCCACGCTCGCGGGAGGGCTCCCTGTCCCCGCGCCGCGATCACGCCGCGAGCATCGTTGGAATGAAAGCCGCTGCCGCCGTCGAGGTAGACGTCCCACCACGTGGTCGGTCGCACCACGACCTGCAGCTTCGGATTGATGATCGATCGCTGCACGATTCCGGTCGTCGGCGCATCGGGAGGCTCAGCAGGGATGGGCTTCTGATCGGCGACGTTGAACTCGAACAGGTCCGCGCGGACGCCGGCCACGATCCTCAGCCAGCGCGTCAGGCGCAGGTCTTCTTCTGCGTAGACGGAAAGATTGCTCTCGCTGGTTTGCACATTGGAGCAGGGATTGAGACCGTCCTCGAAGCACGACGCCAGGCGGTCTCTCTTGGCGACGTGCCACAATTCGGTGCGGATGTCGTCGTACCGCGCCTGCGCCCCGAGCGTGCTGACCAACTTGACGTCTCCCCAGCTGCGAGTCGACCGAAATTTCGCCTGAGCGCCGGCGTAGACACGGCCGTCGTCCTGCTCGATTTGATCGAAGTTCTCCGGATCGCGAAGCTGGAATGTGAAATCCGAAAACAGCCGAAGCCGATATCGAACCAGATAGGCGCTGATCGACACGCTGTCCTGTCCCCGCTGATGCTCCAGGGTGGCGACCACCATCTGGCGCTGCGTCTGGCCGCCTTCGGATGGATCGATCGAGCCGAATCGGGCCAGAAACCCCGCTTCCACGCCCCGGAGCGGAATCTGTCCGCTCGCATTCCAGGATGACCCGTACGCCGACGCCAAGAGGGAAAAGACAGTGTTCGCATTGAGCGCGAGCGTTTCCTTGGCGAACACGTTGTACCGCTGAAGCCGCTCCGGGGACGCGAAGGGTCCATTTGTCCCGGCGACCTCGGCGGCCAGCCAGGGCAATCCCTCCGAAAGCTTGGGGCTGGCGATGCCGAGCACTCGATAGGCATCGAATCGACCGTACTCGGCGGAAACCGAGCTCTCGGCAAACGAGCGACGGGTGCGCAGGTTGATCGCTCCCGCCGTGTCGAAGTTTCCGTACTCGGGAAAGTAAGGTCCCTTGGTGACGTCGATTCGATCGATCGTTTCTGGAATCAAGAAGTGCAGATCGGCGTAGCCCTGTCCGTGGCCGTGGCTCGGCATGTTGATCGGTGTCCCATCGATGAAGAGCGCCACGTCGGTGCCATGATCGGCGTCGAAGCCGCGCAGGAACAGCTGGTCGGCCTTGCCACCGCCCTGATGCTGCGCGATCACCAGGCCGGGCACCACTCGGAGAATGTCTTCGGGCGTTGCGCGGGGGCGCAGCACCAGGTCGCGTTCGCGGATTGTCTCCGCAGATGCGGCCGAGGTGGGGGCCGCTGCTTCCACCTTGGTCTCCAGAATGTGATGGTCCTCGCTCGCGTGCGGCGGCAACTCCGTCTCCGCGGTCGGCGACTCCGACGATGCAGCCGGCGGATTCGTTTGAGCCTCGGCGATCCAACCGAGGCAGAGGAGGGACAAAACGCTCGCTCGGAAAAAGGGAAACATCCAAAATCTCCAGAAGACGTGTGAAGAGCAGTGATCGAGATCGGCTCAGGCGCGCCAACGCCAGCCCACCGCTTGGGTTGATGCTCTGGATCGGAAGCCCCGGCCTGGACGAAGACCAGTCGAATCGCGCGGCAGATCCCCACCGGCTCGACCAGATTGGGTACGCGCTGCGGACCGCCTTCGCGCTACGGACCCTGAGGCATCGCGGGCGATCGGACTCGCCGCGCTTCGGGAATCTGCTCCCGCTCTGGCGTGAGCTCCTCGAGGGCCCACACCAGCTGCGGGCTCAGCGGTAGCCATACGGACGGAGCGCAGCACGCGCCCAGGTGCTCGAGGCTGTCATCGGGATGCGAATGGGTTCTTCCACCCGAGTGCTCGTCGTGAGAGTGTGGTTTCGTCTCATCGTGATCGGGCTCGGAGCCGGCTCGGCCGTGGGTAACCGACGCGTCGAGGAGGTCCGGATCGAACCCGAGGCCACCATGCTCGATCACCGCGTGCACGGTGGGCGAAATGACGAAACCGAACGCCAGGATTGCCAACCCTGCCTTCGCGAGCTCCCGGCGATCTCTTGGCTTCAGCGCCAAACCGTCTCCCGACGCGCGTTCGGAAACGCGCAGTACCATGAAATGCAGACCGCGGACATCCATGAGTGCTCGAGAAGCGGACATGTGTCAGTCCGCCCAGCACCGAGACTCAGTACGAGAGGAGAGAGGAACTGGATTGCTGCAGCGATTCTACGGGGGTTGCACCAACCCCGGCAGGGCCTCGGGTTCGGCGCGTATCCGGCTGGCCAGAGCCGCACCGGCAAGGACCAGGGCGCCTCCAACCAACAGTCGCCATCCAATCGGCTCTCCGAGGATCGCCGCTCCCAATGCCAAGGCGATCAGCGTGTCAATGAGGGGAATGGCGCCGATCAAAGCCATCGGCATTCTCGGGATCAGCCAGAACAAGGCCAGGAAGGTGATCACCGTACCCGGAATGGCGAGGTAGAGAAGGGCTCCGATCGCGCGCGGCGTCCAGCGCGCGGCTTCCCCCTGTCCAAGCGCCAGGTGCAGCAGCCACAGTACGCCGGCGCCGATCAGGGTCTGCGCCCACAGGTTTACGGTAAGCGGGACGCGCCCCAGGTGCCTCTTGAGCAGCACGCTGCCAACTGCGGAGCAGATCGAGGATCCGAGCGGCAACAACATCCCCGCTGCGATCTGCGGCCCCAGTCGGACCGGTCCGATGAGCGGGGCCTCGAGCACGACGATCCCCAGGATGCCAAGCAGCGCCGAACCGGCGTGTATCAGCCCGGCGCGCTCGCCCGGAAGCATCAGGTGCGCCAGCGCGATGGTCCAGATCGGATACGAGCAGAAAAGCGTGGCGGTCAATCCGGAGGAGATGAACCGCTCGGCCGCGAACACGCCGGCGTAGGACAGCCCCAGTTGCAGAAAACCGACCGAGGCGATCCATAGCCAGATGGTTCGGCCCATCCTGGGGAGTCCGTGGCGAAATACCAGCGGCGCGAGCGCAGCCGAGGCGATCGTCATCCGCACCCCGCCGAAGAGAAAAGGGGGCAGATCCTCCAGACCGAGCTTGATCACCAGCCAGGTGGATCCCCAGAGAACGCAGCAGACAACGTACAACGCCAGCGCGCGACCATGCATCAGGTCACTCTATCGGTTTCGGCTGGAACTGGCCCGATGAATGCATCTGGATTGCCGAGCTTGACCGTTCCACCATGTATCTACAAAATATATATATGAAAAAGCTGCGGAGTCCGTACCGAGCCAAGCTATTCAAGAACGGAGGCAGTCAGGCCCTGAGGCTGCCGAAGGACTGTCGTTTCGCGGGGAGCGAGGTGATGGTTCACAGAGAGGGCTCTCGCTTGATTGTCGAACCCCTACAACGTCGCTGGACGTCCGAGTTCCTGGACGTCTTCGTCGGACCTCCGGACCGCGTGCTTTCTGAACGAAGGCCCTCCGGCAAGCTTGAGCGCGAAGCCCTCGACCTATGAAGTACATGCTGGACACGAATGTCTGCATCTTTTTGCTGAATCGATCGCGCCCTGAGCTAACCCATCGCATCGTCTCCCGTCGGGCATCCGATTTCGTGCTGAGCGCTATCACTGCTGCGGAGCTGTACTTCGGCATTGAAAAAAGTGAGCACCGGGTCAAGAGCTTGAAGCGCGTGGAGCAGCTTCTGGCCGAAATCGATGCCGCGCCGTTCGATCAAGAAGCTGCGCGAGCCTACGGCGCTGTGCGCGCTACCTTGAGTCGCAAGGGCAAATCCCTTGGCCCGCTCGATACGTTGATCGCCGCGCAGGCCGTCGCTTTGGGAGTGACCCTGATCACTCAGAACGTCAAGGAGTTTCAGCGAGTGAGGGAGCTGCGCGTCGAGAGTTGGGGCTGATACGACAGCTCGCCGCTACACGTTGAAGCGAAAGTGGATGCAGTCGCCGTCCTGCACGACGTATTCCTTTCCCTCTACGCGCATCAACCCCTGGTCGCGGACCGCGGCTTCCGACCCGTGCTGCAGGAGGTCCTGCCAGCGGATCACCTCGGCTCTGATGAACCCGCGCTCGAAGTCGGTGTGAACCAGGCCGGCGGCCTGAGGCGCCTTCCATCCCCGCTTGATCGTCCAAGCGCGGCATTCCTCCTCGCCGATGGTGAAAAACGTCTGCAAGCCGAGCAGCCGGTAGCTGGCGCGCACCACCTGATTGAGCGCGGGCTCGCGCAGTCCCACGCTGGCGAGAAAATTGTCGCGCTCCTCCGGCGGCAGCTGCTGAATCTCCGCTTCGATTCCGGCGGCCAACGCCACCATATCGGCACCTTCGGCAGCGGCGAGCGCCTTCACTGCCTGAACGCAAGGATCGCGCTCTGCGCCGCTCAGCTGAGCTTCGCTGATGTTCGCCGCGTAGAGCACCGGCTTGGCCGTGAGCAGGAACAGTTCGCCGAGCTGCGCACGCTCCTCTTCGGAAAGACCCATCGCCCGGACGGGAATGCCTCGGTCGAGCTGCTCGCGGACGCGGTCGAGCAAGGCGAGCTCCGCACGCGCCTCCTCCCCGGGCTTGCCCGCGGCCTTGGCGGCCCTCTGCGTCCGCTCGCGTCGCCGCTCCACCGTTTCCAGGTCCTTCAGACACAGCTCGGTCTCGACCACTTCCTTGTCTCGGCGAGGATCCAGGCCGCCCTCGACGTGGGTGACGTTCTCGTCGTCGAAACAGCGCAGCACGTGCAGCACGGCGTCGACCTGCCGGATGTTGGCCAGGAACTGGTTGCCCAGGCCCTCGCCGCGGCTCGCGCCTCGCACCAGACCGGCGATGTCCACGAACTCGAGCGCGGTGGGGGTCTTCTTCCGGGGGCGGATCAACTCGGCGATGTGGTCCAATCGAGGGTCGGGCACGGGGACCACGCCCACGTTCGGCTCGATGGTGCAGAAGGGATAGTTGGCCGCCTCGGCCGCTGCGGACGACAGCGCGTTGAACAGGGTGGACTTGCCGACGTTCGGCAGCCCGACGATTCCGATCGAGAGCGGCACGCCTCCCCTAGACTACCGGGCGCGGCTGGTCAGCGCTCTGCTTCGGCAGCTGCTCCAGGAATTGCTCCGCCAGCTTGCGCTGCTTGGACTCGTCCAGCTGCTCGCCGATCAGCTTGGTAGCGATGTCGATGGCCAGGTCCACCGCCACCGCCTTGACCTCGGCCACGGCCTTGGCCTGCTCCTCCTGGATGGTCCGCTCGGCGTCGGCCTTCAGTTGTTCGGCTTCCTGGCGGCTCCTGGCCAGCAGCTCTTCCCGGAAGCGGTCCATCTCCTCCCGGTTGCGGCGCATCATCTCCGCGGCCTCGCGGCGCGCCTCGGCGATGGCCGTCTTCTGCTCGGCAAGCAGCTTCTCCGCTTCGGCGCGCTCGCGCTTGGCGGACTCGATGGCATTGAGGATCTGCTTCTCCCGCTCGTCCGCCAGCTCCAGGATTGGCTTCCAGACCTTGGCGCGCAACACAATGGCCAAGATCAAGAAAGTGACCAGAGTCCAGAAAATCAGACCGGGCCGAATCTCCAAGAAGGAGGAGGCTGCGAGTAAAAGAAAGCTCATTCTGCTCTTTTCAGCTCCCACACAGGTTAGCTGCGGCGGCGAACGAGGCCGCCGCGTTTCTTCAAATCAGCTTTAGGTCTTGACGGCCAGAATAATACAAACGACGAGCGCAAAAAGCGTCACGCCCTCGATCAGCGCGGCGGCGATGATCATCGTGGTGCGGATGTCGCCCACCGCCGCGGGTTGACGCGCCGTTCCTTCCATGGCCGAGGCAGCCAGCCGGCCGATTCCGAATCCCGCGCCCAGAACTGCCATCCCTGCGCCAATCCCCGCCGCCAGAAACGCCAACGCGATATTGCCCATGGTCCACCTTTTTTGGAGCCGGTTGATGTTGAATTCTAGCTCCGGTTTGATCCGCTTCTCGGGGGGATCGTTGTCCCATCGGGGTACTACCTCTGCCGATCATTCGATCGTCAGGTGTTGTTATGAACCCAGCATGTGAGCCTCTCCGTGATCTTGGCTGTGCGCGCCCTCGGGCTCGGCGTGGGCGTGATCGTGATGGCCGATCGCGACGCCCATCCCGATGAACAACGAAGAGAGCATCACGAACACGTAGGCCTGCACCAGGGCCACGAATAACTCGAGGAAGTAGATGCCCAGAGCAAAGGGGACCGAGACGGCGGCGAAGGCGGGGCTGCGCATGATGAAGATCAGCCCGAGCAGAAACAAAATCACGATGTGCCCGGCCAACATGTTGGCGAAAAGCCGGACGGTGAGCGCGAATGGCTTGGTGAACAGCCCGAGGATTTCCACTGGGATCATGATCGGCCACAACCACACGGCCACGCCGCCGGTCAGGTGCTTGAAGTAGCCGGCTACGCCCGCGGAGCGAATCGCCGCGGCTTGGGTAAGCACGAAGGTACATAGCGCCAGGGCGCCGGTGACGGCCAGGTTGCTGGTGGGCGTCGCCAACCAGGGAAACAAACCGGTCAGATTCATGAATAGGATGAAGAAGAAGGCGGTGAGCAAGAACGGCGTGTAGCGAGGTCCCTCCTCTTTTCCGATGTTCTTGATCGCTATCTCATCGCGGATAAACATCACCATCATCTCCAGCAGATTGGCGGCCGGCCCGTGCGGCACCAACTTCGACTTGTCTCGGTTCGCACCGAAGACGAAAGCGGCAATCAGCACAATGGCGGAGAGCCACATCATCACCACGTGCTTGGTGATCGACAGATCGAGGCAGCCCGCGGCGAGCGACGCGTGTTGGTGTCGGTCCTCCGGGCAAGCCCCTGGCTTGAGCGGAACGCGGATCACCGGCAGGTGAATCACCGGATTTGGTCGGCCGGTGTTGAACGGAAACGGAATCTCGAATTCCAACTCGTCGGAGTCGGAGACGTGGTGAAAGATGAATTCGGCGATGTTGTCGTCGTCCTCAGGCTTCGCTCCACTCTGAGATTCGCTCCGCTCCGATCGCGCGGAGCTCGCGTGCGAGGGCTCCTCGGCGAGCGATGGCGTGGAGGGGATGAGCAGAAGCAGTGCGATGGCCAGCGAGCGCATCAGCTTGGTCCTCCTCCGCTGCGGTTGCGTTCTCCCAGCAGGTAGCTGATTTCAACCCATTGGAGCAGAAAATAGATGCCGAAAAACCCGATGGTGAACGCGACCACGCCGGCTTTGGACCAGAGCACGAGCATCAGTCCCACCGACACGAGGATTAGTCGAATCGCGAAAACAATTCCCAGAATTGATAACGAAGCTTTCAGGGACCTTTCTACCGCCCATTTCTTTAAATAAAGCGCCGCCGGAGTGGACGCGGCGGAGAGGCAGACCCCCAGGAGCGCGGCGTGGCGATCGGAATCGCTCTTGGGGAGCACGAACGCGGCGACCACGCCCGCGAGCGCCACCGCCAGCACGATCTGAAGATAGAACACCGCGCGGTTCTTCTTCCCGCGGCTCACCGCTTGCCCAGGTCCAGCATCGCCCGGATGAATGCATAGAACCCGACCGAGATGCCCAGGCAGGAGAGCCCGATCAAAATCCACGGTGAGGTCCCCAACCATTTGTCCAGAAAGTATCCGGCCAGCACGCCGAAGACGGCGCCGCCCACCAGCTTCCACACCGCCGATATGTACGGCTGCGCAGCTCGCATCTGCCGCGCTGCTTCTGACAGCTCCTCATCCTCGCCCCGGTTTCCGGTCTGCTTTTCGGCCATCGCACGATCCGCTCAGGCCGGCATTCGGTTCACCTGGTTGGAACCCAGCCGAAAGCGGGGCGGGGCTTAGCATCCGTTGCGCGAGGGCGCAATCCCCCTGACCCGGCTTTACAAGTGGGCGAAGGCCGACTTGGCCACCGTCAAAGTTCGATCGATCTCCGCGTCCGTGTGAGCGAGCGACACGAAGGCGGCCTCGAACTGCGACGGCGGAAGGTAGACGCCGCCCTCGAGCATGGCGTGGAAGAATCGGCCGAATCGGGGTACGTCCGCCTTCTTGGCGGAGGTGTAGTCGAATACCGGCTCTCCGGTGAAGAACGCGGTCCACATGCTGCCGACCCTGTTGACGGTGAGCGCAACGCCGGCCGCCTGGGCGTGCCGCAACAGCCCCTGGGTGAGTCGGTCAGTCGTCTCGTCGAGCCGCTGGAAAGCTCCTGGCTTGCTGAGCTCTTTCAAGCAGGCGATGCCGGCTGCCACCGCGAGCGGGTTTCCCGAGAGCGTGCCCGCCTGGTACACCGGCCCCTCCGGCGCGATGCGGGCCATCAAGTCGCGTCTTCCACCGTACGCGCCCACCGGCAGTCCTCCGCCGATCACTTTTCCCATCGTGGTCAGATCGGCGGAGAAGCGATACAGCTCCTGCGCGCCGCCCATGGCGAGCCGGAATCCAGTCATCACCTCGTCGGCGATCAGCAGCGCTCCGTGCTGGCGACAGAGCGCCGCCAGGCCTTGCAGGAAATCTTCGCGCGGCAGCAGCACCCCCATGTTTCCCACCACCGGCTCGACGATGGCGCAGGCGATTTGCCCGCGGTGGCGATTGAAAACCGCCTGAACCGCATCGAGTTCGTTGAATGGCGCGGTGAGGGTGAGCGAGGCCACGGCGGAGGGGACCCCCGGCGAATCGGGGAGGCCGAGGGTTTCCACGCCCGATCCGGCCTTGACCAGGAACGCATCCGCGGCGCCGTGGTAGCAGCCCTCGAATTTGAGGATGCTGTCGCGGCCGGTGACACCGCGGGCGAGGCGGACCGCTGCGGCAGTCGCTTCCGTTCCGCTGGAGACCAGCCGCACCTTCTCCACACTCGGGACGAACTTGCAGATCAGCTCCGCCAGCTCGACCTCCGCCGCGTGGGGGGCGCCGAACGAGGTTCCCTTCGCCGCAGCGTGCGAGATCGCGGCGATCACGGCGGGATGCGCGTGGCCAAGGATCAACGGTCCCCAGGAGCCGACGTAGTCGATGTACCGATTCCCGTCCACGTCGACCAGGGTGGCTCCGTCTCCCTTCTCGATGAAGATCGGCTCCCCTCCCACGGCTCGGAAGGCGCGAACCGGAGAGTTGACCCCGCCTGGCATCAGGCCTTGGGCCTTGGAGAACAGGGCTTTGCTTTGGCTGTGGACCATGGCGCGTAGATAACACGCCTGCCGGAGAGCGCTCAGCGCTCGCCGCGGTCGCGAGCAGCCTCCTCGGCGCTTCCCCCGGCCGCCTCGATCGAGGTCCGGGGCGCTGGGCGGAGCAACCCCTTGGCCTGCTGCCGCTCCTTCAAGGCCGCCAGCCCGACGCGAGCCGGGGTGGTCGCCTCGATCCGCTTTCTCAGCCGCGAGATGGCGGATTGAACTACTTCCGGATCCGGGTGGTTTTTCAGCGCGCGCACCCAGATCTCGATCGCACTCTCCAACTCGCCCGCTTCGGCTCTCATCTTACCAATCTCGAACAGCGCATGTGGCTGCAGCTCCGAATGCGGGAATCGATCGATCAGATCTTGGAAGGCGCAGGTCGCTTCGGCGTGCTTGCCCTCGACCATCTCCAACGCTTGCGCCTTGAGGAACAGCGCCCGCTCCACGTAGGCAGACGCACCGTACTTTTGGACCACCGCGTCGGCCTCCAGCTCGCATTGCTGGAAATCGCTCAGCTCAAAGTAAAGCTTGGCCACCTCGTACTTGAGCTCCGCGCTCTGCGGCGGGTTTTGCGCGATGGCCGCCGCGAGCTCGGAGATGGCGCCCCGCAGGTCGCGGTAGTGGACGCGCAGGATTTGAGCAAGCTGGAGCCGCGCCGTCAGGGTTTCCGGGGCATCAGGAAAGCTCTGGATCAGCTCGCGATAGATCTCCACCGCTCGCGGCGGGTCGCGCAGCTCCAGGTAATACACATCCGCAGCTCCCAGCAGCGCTCGGGCGCGAAGGCCTGGCGCTTGAGTCGATCCGCTTCGCTCCAGGAGGTCGAGGGCGTGCCGATACTCCTCCAGAGCCCGGTGTGGATTCTTGTCGAAGATCGCATCGTGGGCGAGCCGCAGATGATCCTCAGGCGTTTTGTTGCAGCCCGTCAGGGAGATCCCCACCAACAGCGCCAGCCACACCCGCAGCCGTCGGCCTCCGCGAGAGCGAGGCACCGCCGCCCGTTCACACCGAGCGTAGCGCAGCGGAGTCGCCCGCTTGCGCCGAGCGTAGCGCAGCGGAGTCGCCCGCTTGCGCCGAGCGTAGCGCAGCGGAGTCGCCCGTTCATGCCGAGCGTAGCGAAGCGGGGTCGCCCGTTCTCGCCGAGCGTAGCGCAGCGGAGTCGCCCGTTCATGCCGAGCGTAGCGAAGCGGAGTCGCCCGTTCTCGCCGAGCGTAGCGCAGCGAAGTCGAGGCGTCCGTGCCGCCGAAGCCGCGAAGCTCTCTCATCAGCGGCAGAACTGCGGTTCGAGCAACAGGCACCGGTTCTCTTTGCTGCAGCGTACGCACCTTCTCTCCGGGTCGCCGTCGCTGACGCAAACGAAAACATTGCCAGCGCGCGGGCAGTCCTCAGAGGTCAGACATTCATACGCGCTGCCGCCATCCGCGAGCAGCTCCTGCTGGCTTGTCCCGCACACGTTATTGAAGTGGCAACCGAAGGCTCCGAGGGCCCAGACCAGAACCGCTCCACGCGCAGCAATCCACACTGGCGCAGAATAACCGTCGGTGGCGCGAGGGTCTAATTGCGTCGGCTGGGTCGCGATGCCTGGCTGATCGAGGGCTCGGCGGAAGCCACGTGCCGCCGCTTGAGGCCGCGCTTCCCAGCTTGTCGCTCCTGGCTCCGAGTCATCTCTTTGAGGTGCTCCTCCGCGTTCTCGCACGCCAGGGCAGACACGTTCTGATGACGCCGCGCCATCTCGTCCCACAGCTGCAGATTCGATTGCGAGCCCAGCAATCGTTCCTCGAGCAGGTCGAGCGCCTGGTCCATTTGCGCCGCCTCCTGCTTCACCTCTGCCAACCTCGCCTCCGCGCCGGCCGGCGGCCTGGCGCATCCAGCCCCCCAAACAACCGCAGCGAGAACGATCAAACGCCAGCCCCACCGCACCCCGACACCCGACGTCCTTTGTTGCACGACCGCCTCCTCGCTGGGGTCGGCCCATCCAGCGGTGCTGCGCGACGAAGCAAGCTAGGGACAGGAGCGCGCTCGGGCAAGCTTGCTTGCGCGAGGAGGCCGCGGGCGTTGTGCACTCGACGTCTTGCCTCGCACTGAGCCTCAGATCGCCGAGGCGCGATGTCGAAGAATGAACTCGCTGACTTCGCGGGCGGCGCCGGCTCCCGCCGGCTTTTGGGCCACGTAGTGCACCACCGCGCGAACTTCGTCCGGAGATTCCGGCGGAGCGGCGGAGAAGCCCACCGCCTTGAGCAGAGGGATGTCCACCACCTCGTCCCCCATATAGCCGCAGCGATCGGCGGAGACCTTGAGGATCTCCAGCAGACGTTCGAACCGAGCGACCTTGTCCTGGCTGCCGAAGTGCACGTGCTTGATCCCCAGCGACTGCATGCGCATTTGCGCGGAAAGGCTCTCCCCACCGGAGATGGCAGCGACTTCCAGGCCCGCCTCCTGCAAACGCTTGATGCCCATCCCGTCGCGGACCGAGTACATCTGCGTCCAGCCCGAGCCGGGGACCCAGAAGAGCTTTCCGTCGGTCAGCGTCCCGTCGATGTCGAAGATCATCACCGACAGCTTGGAAACCCGCGCGCGGAGCGCATCGAGATCGAGGTTCATTTCGAATCGCCGGAATTGTTCTTCGGCACCGCCTTGAGGACAGCCTTTCCGTTCTTGATCACCACCTTGAACTCCACCGTGCTGGCATTGTGCTTCTTCATCAAGTCCGGCACCTGCTTGCGGAGCTTGGACGCTATCGATTCGAAGCTGAGCTTCGAGACATCCTCCTGGCACCGCTTTTTTGCGGAGAGGTAGGCGTCGTAGATGGCTCGCAGCTTGGCGTCGGTCAGCTCACCGGGGCCGTCACCGGGTGGCGGAGCCGTCGCCCGATCAGCCTTCGACTTGCTCGCGGATTTTCCCGCAGCGGACCCGTCGCTGCCGCGGTTCTTGGCGTGCAAGCGCGCCTTGAAGAGATCCCGGCGGTACTTGCTGTTTTCGATCTCGTTCAGCGTCCGGTTCCACAGGCGCTCGTAGGTGAGGAACTTGTTGGTGATGTTCTTCACCCGAAACTGGACGGCCGTCGTCCGATTGACGGTCGACCTCAAATTCTCGATTCGCTTCCTGAGCACGTTGTGAGCGACGGCGGGACGGCTGCGCTCGGTTCCCAAGAAATACTGTTCGTATCTGGATTTCAGCGCGGCGATCTCCGTCTCCACCGCATTGCATTCCTTCAGCAGGTCTTCCGAGCTGGAGAGCTCCCCCAGCTTCCTTTCCAACTCCTGCTTGGTGGTGTCGCTCATCGCCGCCCTTAAGAATCCAGCAGAGGGAGCGCACGATCAACCGCACGTCGCAGCAGCTGGTGTGGGATTTCAGGCGGAAGCAGTGGCTGGAGTCGGGCTGAAGAGCATCTGCCGCCCGCGCCGGTAGAGGATGGTGGCGCCGAAGGCGAACATGCACAGCGAGATGAACTGGCTGGTGGAGATGTTGTACCAGGCCTCCAGCGGCACCTTCTGCGCCAGCGAGGTCAGGCCCAGAGAGTTCAGCAAGCCATTTAGCGTTCCCCGCTCCACGTCCCCGCGGAAGAGCTCCACCGTGCTTCGCAACACGGCGTAGCACATCAGCCAGATGGCGAAGATTTGACCGTGGAATCTGCGGTAGCGCCGCAGCGCCAACAAGCCGATGAACAGCGCGAACTGGCCCAGCGATTCGTACAGCTGCGTCGGGTGAAGCGGCAGGGTATGGCCATGCTGAGCGACCCATTGCGAGATCCGCTCAGCGCCGGGGATGGCCCCATGCACGACCTGCCCCGTGGATTCGACGACCCAGCGGTTGTCGGTGATCTGCGTCTGATACGCGAGCGAGCCGGTGCCTGTCGCGTGACCGAAGAGAGTCTTGGCTTCGCCTCCGCCCGGGAAGTGAACCCCCAGCCGGAAACCCTTGGCCGCCACATCTCCCCAGCAACATCCTGCCGAGAAGCATCCCAGCCGCCCCAGAGCCTGGCCGAGCGAGATGGTGGGCATCGCCACGTCCGCCAGCCTGAAGAAATCGATCCGGTTTCGACGCGCGTAGATCAGCGACGCGATCATCGCGCCGATCAGACCGCCATAGAAGACCAGCCCACCGCCGAGGTCGAAGAGCTTGGTGAGGTCGGAGGAGTAGTCCTTCCAGTTCACCAGGATGAACAGGAGGCGCGAGCCGACCACCGCGGAGATCAGGACCCAGAAGGAGAGATCGAGGATCTGGTCGCGCTTGCGTGCTCCCTCCTCGCCGGGCCACTCCCGCTCCGCCAGCCGGGCAGCGAGCGACACGGCGGCGATGAAGCCCCCGGCCAGCATGAGACCGTAGGTGTGAATTGGAATTCCTTCGCCCTTCTTGCCGAGGAACGCGGACGCCGGGAGGACCCAATACAGGCCCACCCACGCGAGCCCTGCGCCGCCCAGCGCAAAGACGAGTGCGCGATTCAGCCGTTGCTGCGTGGTGGGCGGATCGAACTCGCGCGTCTTGGGATTCACCGGGCCGTGCGCCCCCTGCCACCCGGACCACGCGGCGTACAGGATGACGGCGACAGCGATGAGGTAGACGATCGCCCGCTTGAGGGGCGTGTCCGGATCCAGCTTGTAGAGAATGGGAATCATGGTGCGCGCGGAATAATCAATGATCGTTAATCATGCACTGGGACTCGCGGGTGCGGGTGAATCCTTTTTCTCCCGGCGAACGAACGCGTCCAACACGAGCATTCCCACGCCGACGCAGATCGCCGAGTCCGCGATGTTGAACACCGGCCAGCTGGCTTTGTCGTACCAGTGCGCCTCCAGGTAGTCCACCACAAAGCCGCGCGCCAGGCGATCGACGTAGTTGCCGATGGCTCCCCCGAGCACCAGCGGTAGACCCCACAGCGCCCACTTCTCGGCCGGATCGCTGCCGGACAGCTTCATGAAGTAGTACGAGATCAGGATCACCGCTCCGATGGAAACCACGTGGAACAGCGGCCCGCGCACGTCCTCGGGGAGGTTTCGAAAGAGCCCCCACGCCGCGCCGGGATTTTCCGCGTAGCGGATGCGAAAGAAATCTTCCGAGATGGTCAGGCTTCGCTTCGGATGGTAGTGCATCCCGTCGAGGCCCTCGGGCGGAGCGCTCGAGTACATGGCGCGCAGCCTTTCGCCGAGCGTCGGCACCCCGTCGAACAGGATGGTGAAGTCGCGGACGACGAGGTACTTGGTCCACTGGTCCAGCGCGATGATGCCCAGCGTGACGACCAGGAGGACGATGTATTTGCGTGGCATCGCCATGTTATAGCGAAGAATCAGCCCCGAGGACCACGCTCGATGACTTGAGAGCTCAGCCCCGCGATGGGCGGCCCAGCGCCTCGGCGCACTCCTCGCAGATGTCGCTCGTTCTGCCTACCGCCTCCCTGTACTTCCAGCAGCGCGGGCATTTTTGCCCCAGAGGGGGCAGGACCTCTGCCTTCAGCTCGGACCCGGACCAGGACGATCCTGCCGGAGAAAGTTGTTGCGCGCCCGAGCCGACTTCGGGGGGAGTCGATGCACGGTATTCGAATTTGCCCGGTGCAGGGAGCGGCGCGATTTCCACCTGGCTCACGATAAACAACGTCGCCAGCTCGTGCGCGTATCGCTCAAGCAGGTGCAGCGCCTCACCGCTGGCGAACAGGCGGACCCTGGCCTCCAGGGAGGCACCGATCATCTTGTCCCGCCGCGCGCTCTCGAGAAGCTTCTGCACCTCGGCGCGAACGGCGAACAGTCGGTCGAAGTCCGCGACCACCTCGGCGCTGGGCCCGACCGAGGGAGCGCTGGGAAAGCCACCCAGGAAGACGGACTCCGCTTTCTTGCCGGGCAGCATCTGCCAGGCCTCCTCGGCGGTGAAGCTCATCACCGGCGACAGGAGCCGGAGCAGATCCCGGGCGATCTGGTAGAGCACGGTTTGTGCGCTGCGCCGCTTCAGCCCGTCCGCGCGCGCGGTGTAGAGCCGGTCCTTGAGAATGTCGAAGTAGAGGGCCGAGAGATCCATCGCGCAGAAGTCCACCACGCGATGGTAGACGAGGTGAAACTCGTAGCTTTCATACGCCTGGCGGGTGCTTTCAATCAGAGCGGACATTCTGCTGCGCGCCCACTGATCCAGCGGCAGCAGCTGCTCGGGCTGCACGGAGTCCCGCTCGGGGTCGAAGTCGTAGAGATTCGAGAGCGCGTAGCGGACGGTGTTGCGGATGCGCCGGTAACCCTCCACCGCGCCCTTGAGGATTTGCTCCGAGAGCCGCACGTCGTCGCGGTAGTCCGCCGAGGCGACCCACAGCCGGACGATCTCCGCGCCATACTGTTTGATCATCTGCTCGCTGTCCATGGTGTTTCCGAGGCTCTTGGACATCTTCCGCCCCTCGCCATCCACCAGGAAACCATGCGTGAGACAGGAGCGGTACGGCGACCGGTCCCGAGTCCCCACGCTCACCAGGATCGACGATTGAAACCAGCCGCGATGCTGGTCGGAGCCTTCCAGGTAGAGATCCACCGGCAGATGCATGCCGGGGCGCTTATCTGGCACCGCCGCGAACGAGCACGCGGAATCGAACCACACGTCGAGGATGTCCGTCTCGCGCCGCAGCTCGCTTCGCCCGCATTTGGGGCAGACGAACCCCGGCGGCAGAAAATCCGAAACCGGGGTCCGGTACCAGACGCCGGTGCCCTCCTTCTCCACGGCCTGGGCCACCCGCTCCATCAGCTCGGCGGAGATGATCGCTTCGCCGCAGGTTTCGCAGAGCGCCAGCGGGATCGGAACGCCCCACCTACGCTGGCGGCTGATGCACCAATCCGGCCGGTTCTCGATCATTCCGTAGATGCGATCGCGGCCCCAGCTGGGGATCCACTTCACCCGATCGATCTCCTCGAGCACCTTGCGGCGAAACCCTCCGTGGTCGAGCGAGATGAACCACTGATGAGTAGCGCGGAAGATGATCGGATTGTGGCAGCGCCAGCAATGCGGGTAGCTGTGCTTGACGGTGTCCGAGGGCGAGTTGAGCAGCGCTCCCTTCTCCACCAGCCAGGCGATGATCAACGGATTGGCCTCGAATACGTTCTTGCCCGCGAGCCGCGGGCCCACCGTTTCGTCGTAGCGGCCGTCGTCCTTGACCGGATTGTAGATGTCGATCCCGTGTGCCAAACCGACGTCGTAATCCTCCAGGCCGTGCCCGGGCGCGGTGTGAACCAGGCCGGTGCCCTGCTCGAGCGTGACGTGCTCGCCGAGGACGATCGGCGAAACGCGATCGTACAGCGGATGCCGGTACCGGATACCTTGCAGCTCGGCGCCCTGCGCGTAGGCGAGGATGCGGGTGGGATCGGCGAGGACCGCCGCCTCGAGGCGCTCGGAGGATCCCGGCAAGCTCATCTCGCGGACGCGCACCTGGTCGGAAGAGATGTCCGCCAGAACCCGCGGCAGCAAGTCCTTGGCGACGCAGAGAACGCGCTCCCCGATCTGGTAGAAGACGTACTCGAACTTCGGGTGCACCGCGATTGCCAGGTTCGCCGGTAGCGTCCAGGGCGTGGTGGTCCAGATCGCAAAGGCGACGCGTTTTCCCGCCAGCGCGGGCCAGCGACGCGACAGGTCCTCCGCCGCCTCGAATGCCACGTAAACGGATGGACTGGTGTGGTCCTCGTATTCCACCTCCGCCTCCGCCAGCGCGGTGTGATCGGTGACGCACCAGTAGACCGGTTTCTTGCGGCGATAGATGGAACCGTGCCGCGCGAAGGTGGCCAGCTCGCGGATCTCCTGCGCTTCGTAGTCGAAGGAGAGCGTCTGGTACGGCTCGTCCCAGCGGGCGAACACGCCCATCCGCTTGAACTCCTGCCGCTGGATGTCGATGAACTCCAGCGCGTAGGCGCGGCATTGCTCCAGGAACTGGTCTTGGGACAGCGAGCGCTTGTCGATCTTCCGGTTCTTCAGCCGCTTCTCCACCGCCTGCTCGATGGGCAAACCGTGGCAGTCCCATCCGGGGACGAAGTCGCAGAGGCTGCCGGACAGGTTGCGGTACTTGACCACGATGTCCTTGAGGATCTTGTTGAGCGCGTGCCCGGCGTGCAGGTGGCCGTTCGCGTAGGGCGGGCCGTCGTGGTAGACAAAGGCAGGTCGGGCCGAATTCTGCTCCAGCACCTTGAAGTAGATCCGGTTCTGCTCCCACCAGGCCAGCATCCGCGGCTCGAGCTGCGACAAGTTTCCCTTCATCGGAAACTCAGTCCGCGGCAGGTTCAGCGTGTCCTTGTAATCGCGCGCGGCCGGCGCTTGCTCTGCGTCGCTCATCCCTTAAACCAGATAGAAGAAGAATCCATAACTAAGCACAAGTGCGCCGTCCCGCCCCAACAAAGAGCTCCGAAAGAGCGCAAGTCGACGCGCAAGCTCAGCGACGGTCCTGGAAGCTCACTTCGGCTTCATCGCCCTCACCGCAAGCTGATATTTTTTGGCCAGCCGCTCGAGCGACTTGCGATGCAAGCCGCTCTCCCTGGCCGCGCGGGAGATGTTTCCCTCGCATCGCTTGAGCACCTGCGTCAGGTATTCCCGCTCGAACCGCTCCAGCAGCTGCTCCTTGGCGACCTTGAATGAGAGGTGCTCGTTGAAGGAGAGCGGCGCGTCCTTGCTCTGACCCTGGATGCGCACTGGCAAGTGCGGCACGTCGATCTCCTCGCCCTCGCTGAAAGTGAGGATGTGCGAGACCACGTTGATCAACTCCCGGACGTTCCCGGGCCAGGGATAGCTCACCAACAGGTTCATCGCTGGCGGGGTGAAGCGCTTTCGTCCGTGCCGGGCGATCGTCTCCGGATCGGAGAGTGCCCGCTGGAGAATGTGGGGGATGTCCTCTCTGCGCTGGCGCAGCGGCGGCAGGTGAATCTGGATCACCGAAAGGCGGAAGTAGAGGTCCTCGCGAAAATGGCCAGCCTGGATCTCCTTGAGCAGATCCCGGTTGGTCGCCACCAGCACCCGAACGTTGACGCTCACCACCGCGTTCCCGCCCAGGCGCCGCAGCTCCCGGTTCTCCAGCACGCGCAAGAGCTTGGGCTGCAGGTCGAAGCGCAGCTCGCCCAGCTCGTCGAGGAAGATGGTGCCTCCGTGCGCGCGCTCGAACGCCCCCGGCCGCGAGGCGACAGCTCCGGTGAACGCGCCGCGCTCGTGGCCGAACAGCTCGCTCTCGATCAGGTTGGGCGGAATGGCGCCGCAGTCGAGCACCACGAAAGGGCCGCCGCGACGGCTGGAGTGCTCGTGGATCGCGCGGGCCACCAGCTCCTTGCCGGTGCCGGTCTCGCCCTGGATGATCACCGAGACGTCCATCGGGGCGATCTTTCGGATCAGTCCAAAAATCTGCCGCATCCGGGCGCTGCGGCCGATCATTCCCCCCAGCTCGCCATCGCGGTCCGGCTCGACCGTCAACTCCTCGTCCATCGGCGTGAAGCTCAGCGTGGACAGCCCGGCGCGGACCTTCGCTCCGGACGAGAGGTAGACCCGCTCTACCCGGCGGCCCTCCACGAACGTTCCGTTGGTGGAATTGAGATCGACCAGCAGGTAGCCGCGGTCGGTGTGGTGCACCTCGAAGTGGTGGCGACTGGCCGCGCGGTCCTCTGAGAGAACCAGGTCGTTGGTTCCGTGCGCGCCCACCCGCAGCCGCTCCTTGTCGGTGATCAGCTCCTTGCCCGCGTCAGGGCCCGCAGTGACGCTCAGCCGGCACTTGCGGACCTTGAGGGTGGTTCGACTCTCGACGATCAGCGTGTGCGTCGCGTTGGGCGGCAGCTCGTCCGGCGAATCGAGCACCGGATCCTGGCCCGGATTGGTGCTGATCTCATCTTGATGTCGGGGCTGCTGCAGCTTCATCGGCAGCCCTAGACAATACAAATCTGCGCTCTCGACCGCGAGTCGTTGGGCTCCATGCTTCCGTCCCGCCCCGTGCTAGCGTGCCCGCGCGAGCAAAGCGATGGCGGAGAGCAAGCCCAAGGCGCGCAGGCCGCGCAGCCCAGCGGAGGAAGGGCTGCGAAAGCCGAGCTTACCGAGAAGCTCGAGAAAGCTGATCGCCATCCTCTCCCGGAAGCGAGCGCTGTACTCGACCCGACGGCTGGTGGAAGCTGCCAAGCAGCGCGGCCATCGGGTAATCGTGCTGGATACCTTGCGCTGCAACATGATCCTCGCTCGGGGTGCGCCGAGGATGATCTACCGCGGGGTGGAGATCCGCGGCGTGGACGTGGCCATTCCGCGCATCGGCGCCTCGATCACCGCCTACGGGCTCTCGGTGGTGAATCACCTGGACATGATGGGGATCCCGGTGGTGAACAACTCGGTGCCCATCGCGCGGAGCCGAGACAAGCTGCGCTGCTTGCAGCTGCTTTCCAAGTTTGGCGTGGACATTCCCCGCACGGTGATGGCCCACGACCGATCGGACATCCCGCGGCTCGTCGAGGAGGTGGGAGGATTGCCCGCCATCTTGAAACTCTTGCGCGGGACGCAGGGAGTGGGCGTGATGCTGGCGTCCTCGATGACCGAGCTGCAGAGCAGCCTCAACACCTTCTGGGAGCTCGGTCACGAGATCTTCCTGCAGGAATTCGTGCGCGAGTCGAGAGGGCGCGACGTGCGTGCTCTGGTGGTGGGAGATCGGGTGGTGGGTGCGATGCGCCGCAAGGCCAAGAAGGGCGAGTTCCGCTCGAACCTGCATCGGGGAGGGGAGGGGACGCCGCTGGAGCTGTCCGGCGCCTACCTGGAGGCAGCGGTGAAGGCTGCGCGGATCATCGGCCTTGAAATCGCCGGCGTGGATATGCTGGAATCTGCGACAGGGCCGAAAATCATGGAGGTAAATTCTAGCCCGGGTTTCCAGGGACTCGAGGAAACGACGGAACATGACGTGGCGGGAATGATGGTGGAGCACGCGGTCGCTTTCGCCGAAGCCCAGCGAGCCGGCTGGTCCAAGCAGCGGATCATCTAGGCGTTTGCTCGCTTGGGTTGTTCCTCACCCTGCCGACACTGTGGAGTTGGCAGCGCGAGGGCGTCCCTCTAAGCTGGGTGGACCGATGAATCGGTTCTCGAGGCCTTTGCGCATCCTGGTGTATCAGGACCTGCTCTGCGCTTGGTGCTACGTGGCCAATGCCCGCCTGAGTCTGCTTCGGCGGGAGTTTGCCGAAGCGGTGCGGTGGACCTTCCGGCCGTTCCCGCTGCGCATCTCGGAGGGCATTCCCTCGCAGAAGGAGGTCTCGCGCCGAGTCAAAGACGTCGAGCGCGCGCGCCTGGAGTCGGAGGGGAAGCGACTGCGCGCAGATCTCTGGACCGGCGGCGATCCACCGCGGTCGAGCATTCCGGCGCTGGTCGCGCTCGAGGCTGCCCGGCTCCAGGGAGCGCACGCGCACCGCGCTCTCACCAAAGCGATGCAGCGAGCGGCGCTCGAACAGGGCGTCAACGTCTCCCGGCCGGATGTGGCGATCGAGTTGGCCAGCTCGATCGGGTTGAACATGAATCGCTTCATGGCGGCCTATCAGTCGGCGCAGACGCGGCAGCTGGTCCTGGAGGAGTACCGCGTCGCGGGAGAGCGCGGAGTGAACGGCGTTCCCACGCTGGTGATCGGCGAGCGCTGGATGATCTCCGGCCTGCGCGAGCTCTCCGAGTACCGGCGGCACATCCTCAGCTGCATGGGAAAGCTCGGGATGTCCACCGGCGGCTCACCGGAAAGCATGCTGCATTGAATCAGTTGCCTGGGCGGCGCTGCGCAAGGGTTGCGCGCGCAAGCGGGGCGAGTATCTTGCGGTGACGCCCGACTGCTCCGGGTCGTCTCAGGATCGAGGTGCAAGCATGGTCAAGGCAATCGTCCGCGTCCCCGCGGCCAGAAACGAGCCGGTGTTCAGCTATTCCCCGGGGACGCCCGAGCGCGCGGAGCTGAAAGAGGCGCTCAAGCGGATGGCTTCCGAGCGGGTCGAAATTCCCCTGGTGATCGGCGGCAAGCAGGTCCGCACCGGAAAGACGGGCGAAGCGCGGATGCCGCATCTCCATCGACACGTGCTCGCCACGTATCACGAGGCGGAGCCGTCCCACGTGGAGCAGGCGCTCGCCGCGGCGATGGCGGCCCGCCGCGAATGGAGCGTCACCCCGTTCCATCAGCGCGCGGCGATCTTCCTTCGAGCGGCCGAGCTGTTGGCCACCCGCTACCGGCCGCTGATCAACGCCGCCACGATGCTGGGGCAATCCAAGACGGCTCACCAGGCGGAGATCGACGCCGCCTGCGAGTCGGTCGACTTTCTGCGATTCAACGTGCAGTTCGCCGAGCAGCTGATCGCCGCTCAGCCGGAGAATAGCCCGCAGATGTGGAACATGTTGGACTACCGGCCGCTGGACGGCTTCGTCCTGGCCGTATCGCCCTTCAACTTCACTTCCATCGCGGTCAATCTGCCGACCGCGCCCGCGCTGATGGGCAACACCGTCCTGTTCAAACCGGCCTCCACGGCAATCTGCAGCGCCTGGGTGCTCATCGAGGCGCTCCGCGAGGCGGGGTTGCCGGACGGCGTGATCAATTTCGTTCCAGGCAAGGGCAGCACGATTGGCAACGCTGCGCTCGCCAGCCCCGACTTCGGCGGCATCCACTTCACCGGCTCGACGGCGGTGTTTCAAGGAATGTGGAAACAAGTGGGGGAGAACATCACCCGCTATCGCCAGTATCCGCGTCTGGTCGGCGAGACGGGGGGAAAGGACTTCATCTTCGCCCACGCGTCGGCGGCGGACGACTTGGAGGCGCTCGCGGTGGCAATTGTCCGCGGCGGCTACGAGTACCAGGGCCAAAAGTGCTCCGCCTGCTCGCGCGTTTACGTGCCGGACTCGATCTGGCCGAAGCTCAAGGCGCGATTGCAGGAGCTGATCGCCGAGATCCGAATGGGCGACGTGCGCGACTTCCGCAACTTCATGGGCGCGGTCATCGACGAGGCCTCATTCAAGAACGTCTCCAGCTACATCGAGCTGGCGCGCAAAAGCCCTGAGGCCACGATCATCGCGGGCGGCGAAACCGATCGCTCCGAGGGCTGGTTCGTGCGGCCGACGCTGGTGCAGGTCACCAACCCGCGCCACCGGATCATGTGCGAAGAGATCTTTGCGCCGCTGGTCGCGGTGTACGTTTATCCGGCCGCGAAATACGAGGAGACGCTGCGGCTCTGCGACGAGTCCACTCCCTATGCGCTCACCGGCGCCATCTTCGCGCGGGACCGGAAGGCGATCGCCACAGCCACGCAGGAGCTGCGCCATGCCGCGGGCAATTTCTACATCAATGACAAGCCGACCGGCGCAGTGGTTGGCCAGCAGCCGTTTGGCGGAAGCCGCGCATCGGGCACCAATGACAAGGCGGGTTCGCCGCTGAACCTGGTGCGGTGGATCTCCGCGAGGACGATCAAGGAGAACTTCGCCCCGCCCACCAAAGTGCCCTATCCGTTCATGGGCGCCGAGTAAGGCGCTCGCTCGGCACACTTCACTCTGGCGCGAGCTCCCGGTGCATTTAGTGCGCGCCCAGGGCGGCCTTCGGCTGAGCCACGACCATCAGCCGCACCGTCCGTGCCCGATCGTCCTGCCGATACGACATCCAGTAACCGTTGGGCAGAGGGCGAACCGGCAGCGCCTCGGCACCCGTTCCGCGGTTGAGCGCGTTGCCCGGAGACCTCTCGGCCATCTCCGCTACGATTTGCAGCTCGGATCGGATGCAGCCGCGGATCACCGCGGGAAAGGGTCTCAGGAATCCTTCGGAGATGCAGACGCGATACGCCATGGGGCACCTTGGAAGCGGAGGCGTCAATAGGTAGCAGAACAGCTCGCGGGCGTCTCGCGGGTGGGCGATGACCTGACGAGCAGCGGACAATCAATCGGTGAGTGCCAGATGACCTCAGCACATGAGCGCATTGAATCTTACGGATGATCCGACGTCTGATTTCCCCAGCCAGCTCCTGATGTCCCCGAGTCGAGGAAACCCCATGCATCGCTTGCTCCCGTTCCTTGCAGCGGCATCATTGGCGCTCCCGTTCGCCAGCGGGTGCGTCGTTCGCACGTACAACCCGCCGCCGCGATACGTGGTGACGGAGTATCGCTACTATGGCGAGCACCCCGTGCCGGGCGGTGGCTGGTGCCATCTCGATGGCGTGCATCTTCATCCCTTCGCCCCCGAGTACCAGTACTACGCGTACGCCGACGGCTACTATCGCTACTCGGGCCCGACGGTGGTCTGGTACTACGACTTTCATCCGTTTCCGGGCGGCGGCTACTGCCATCTGCACGGACGGCACTCGCACAACTTTGGGCCGGGAGCCGCCTACGCATCCGCCTACTACTGGGACGCTGGCCGATCCGGCTATGTGTACAACGGGAGCGGTTATCACGGAGCGACCGCGGCTCCCGGTTACCGTCCGCCGCCCCCTCCTCCAGCGAACTATCAGCACCCCGCACAGCCGGCGGCTCCTCCGCCGGGAGCGACTTACGCGCCGCCGCCCCCTGCGATCGCTCCGCAGCAAAAGGGCCCTCCTCCTGTAGCTCCGCTGCCGAAGCCCGGCTCGCCCTCCGCTCGCGGCAACGATCCCGGTCACGGCGTTGCCGATCCGCCGCGACCCGACGCCGCACCGGCACCACCTCCACCCGCAACGCCGGGCAATGCTCCCGGCGCTCCGCCTCCACCGGGTGGCGAACGCCGCGATCGAAAGATCGACAACGAGCACACCGAACGCATGCACCCGAACGAGTGAGGCCTAGCCGGACCTCGCCACCTTCGAGCGCAGTACCCTGACCGCCCGCTCCGCGGCAAGATCGCGGCCCTTGAGCATTGCCGCCCGGCTCGGCTTGGCGACGACGTCTGGAATGACTCCGCGCCTCTCGAGGACGGTTCCTTTCGGCGTCCTGAAATCGGAGATCACGTGCTGCAGCGCTCCGCCCGTGGGCAATAACTTGATCGTCGATGGCAGGACCGCTCCAGCCGTCGTTGTACCCACCACCGTGGCGCGGCCGTTCTCCTGGAGCCCACCGGCAAAGACCTCGGCCGCGCTTCCGGTCAGCTCGTCCACCAGCAGCACCACCGGCGCTGCGTAAGCATTCTTCCCGCTGCCTTGATAGGAGTGCTGCCGCTCGCCGTAGCGCGACTTGGAGATACCAAGTGACCCCGGCTCAGCGCACAACAGGCCGGCGATTGCCTCGGGCAGGTCGCCAGCTCCGCCCGGGTTTCCGCGCAAATCGAAGATCAACCCCTCCGTGTCGCGCATGCCCTCGATCGCCTCCTTGACCCGGGGAAGAGCGTCTCCGAAGAAAATGCTGAGCCGAACGTAGCCGATGTTGCCCTCGAGCTTGCGGCTCTCAACTTCGGCGACCTGCTCCGGGGGGCGCGCCTTGCGCGTCAGCTCCATCTTCTTCGTTCCCGAGCTTCGCTTCGGGCCCGCCGAAGCAGCGCGCTCGACCACCAGCTCGACCGTCGTTCCAGCCTTTCCCGTCAGCTCGTTGATCGCGGCGCGAACCCGCTCGCTCTCGTCCCGCAGGAGAAATCCCTTTTTCTTTTTGAAGTCGGCGAGCAGCTGGTCGGGATCCTTTCCGTTGATCGTCAGGATGCGCCAGCCCTTCCCTATTCCCGCCTGGTCCGCCGGGAAGCCCTTTTTGGTATCGAAGACGATCAACTGCCGGTCGATCCATCGCAGCTCCACGCCGATCGAGCCGTTGCGAAGATCCGACGCCTGGCTGTGAAGCCCGGCGGTTTCCTCGGGGGGCCGGACGCGGAAGTGCGAACGGTCCAGCTCGGCGACCATTTCGTTCAACAGCGCATGAAAGTCCTCCGAGTGCGTGGTCGCTTTCGCGCGCGGCAGGTACTTGTCGTGGACCGCTTTCCAGTCCACGCCTCCAAAGGTCGGATCCCAGTACGTGTCGTTGACGGTGCTCCAGACCAGCTCGAACGCGTCCAGCCGGTCGGATTCGCGCAGGGCGTCCTTCGGGCTCGTACCCTGTGGTTCGGCGCTCGAGGGCGCAGCAGCGGGGCGGTCGGATGCCGTCGCTTCCTTTCCCGAGCCGTCCGGAAACTCGAACCGAGAAGGATCGACCAGCGAATTGTAGCGGATGCTCTTCAGCCTCGAAGTGAGCATCGCCTGGGGGCTCTTGATGGTCGTGGTGAACGGAACCCAGGTGGCATCGACCTGCCGAAAATCGGCGAAGCTCTGCGTCTGCGTCACCTCTTCGCCAGCGATAATCTGCACCAGATAGAAAGTCTGCGGATCGAAGTAGTACTTGATCGGCGCCTCGCGTCCGTTCGGATCGAAGTCGGTGCTCCGACTGCCGACGACGATCAACTCCTTCCCGTTGACCGTTTCGTTGGGCAGCCGCGCAAACGGCCTTTCGCTTTCTCTGTATTGGTAGAGCTCGTGACGCTTGCGCCTGAGCCCCTTGGCTCGCGGATCGGAGTCGCTGAAGTAACCTCGAAAGAACGGGCTCCGCTCCCAGCCGCGCTTGCCGTCGAAGCCGGATTCGACCAATCCGTTCGATCCTTCGACCTTGGCGTAGAACCGGCGAGTACCGCTCTCGCGAATCTCATACCGCTTCTGCGTGGACCCAAAGATTTCGATCTCGCGCTCGCTCTCCACCGTCTTGATCGCCTCGTGCGCGGCGCGCCCGCCGATCGCATCAATGTGCTTCTCCAGCACCTCGGCGGCCTCGGGGGAGATCTCCGCTTTCGGCGCACGTGCTGCCGCAGTCGCAGCGCTGTTCGCCGGTGCGACGGCCGTGCTTTCGGTCCCAGCGGCAGGAGGCGTGGCGGGCTCGTTTGGGCGCACCGATTGCGACGCGCAACTGGCGGCGCCGATTCCGAAGAGCGCCAGCGCAGCGCGAGGATTCATTATCGACATCATCTTGGCTTCCTCCCCGCGAGAGGGACGGGGCATCCCTCGCCAGCTATACCGCCCGGAGGCCAACAAATTTCGCCCGGAAACAATTTGCAAAGATGTGTTGCCGGCGTGCAGAAACGAGCCAAGGTGCGCCTCTTCGCCATTGCCGATACCCACTTGCCGTCCACTCGGAAGAAGGACATGCATCGGTTCGGCTGGACCGACCATCCGCTTCCGCTGCAGCGCGCCTGGGACCAGAAGGTAGGCGCTCAGGATGTGGTGATCGTCGCCGGCGACATCTCCTGGGCCACGCGCCCCAGGGAGGTGCTCGAGGATCTGCAGTGGCTCGATCAGCGGCCGGGCCGCAAGGTGCTGCTTCGCGGGAATCACGACTACTGGTGGGGAGACTCGAGCGCAAAGCTCAAGAAACTGTTCGAGCCCTATCCTTCGATCGCCGGCTTCCTTCACAACTGCGCCGTGAGCATCGGCCCCTGGGTCATCGCCGGCAGCCGGCTATGGACTGCGCCGGAAGCCCCGCCGCTGCCAGGCGGTGAGATGGGCGCCGAGGATGTTCGGCCTCAATACGTCGAGCGCGAGTGCAAGCGCCTCGAGCTTTCGATCCGCGACGCGCTCTCGCAAGAGCAGTCATCGCCAGGAAGGATCCGCATCGCGGCGGTGCATTTCCCTCCCCTGTACTCGAACCGGGTGGAAACCGCGTTCTCCCGGATGGTGGAGTCCTTCTCGCCCAAAATCTGTGTCTACGGTCACCTGCACGGCCCCGGAATTCCGGCCGGCTTCACCGGAGAGCGGGCCGGCGTTCGCTACGTGATTGCCTCGTGCGACGCGGCTGGCTTCTCGCCCGTGTTGCTCGATGAGGCGACGCCTCCCGCGGAGCTGCGCATCGACAGCTCCTAAGTGCCACCAGGCGGATTGATCTTCCCGACGGCGGCAGCTTTTGGCTCATCCCCATCCGCAAGAGCTCCGCCCTTTCCCACTGTCGAGGAGGCCAGCGCTCGCGCCAACGCGAGGATCTCGACGGGGACCGCCATGATCACCGTGTTCGCGGACGACGAGCCCAGGCCATCGAGAGATTGAAGGGTCCGCAGTTGCATCGCGCCGGGGCTGCGGGCCATCGTCTCCGCCGCGGCGGCGAGGTTCAAGGCGGCATCCTTGTCGCCCTCCGCCTTGGTGATGGTCGCGCGCTTCTCGCGCTCCGCCGACGCCTGGCGCGACATCATCCGCTTGAGCTCCTCGGGCATGTTGATGTCGAGGAGGCGGATGGCATCCACGTGGATTCCCCACGCCTTGGTGCGCTCCTCGACGACCACCGCGAGCCGAGCCTGAATCTGGTCGCGTTCGGAGAGCAGCTCGTCGAGCGTCATGCTTCCGATCACGTCCCGCAGGCTCGCCTGCGCGTACTGGGTGATCGCATAGCGATAGTCCTGCACCGTGATCACCGCGCGCTCGGGATCCTTGACCATGAAGAAGATCACGCCGTCCACCATCACCGGCACGTTGTCGCGCGTGATCACCTGCTGGTGCGGAACCTCCAGCGTGAGCAGCCTGGTGTCGACGAAGCGCACCCTGTCCATCACCGGAAAGACGAGCAGGATTCCGGGCCCCTTGAGGCCGTGGAAGCGGCCGAGGCGCAGAATGACGCCGCGCTCCCACTGGGCTGCGACGCGAACGATATGGCTTGCCCAGAGCGCGACGATGAAGGAAATCACTCCACCTCCGATCATCACGCCCAGTCCCCAAATGCCGCCGCTCGCCAGCCCCACGAGAACGGAGATCCCGGAACCGACGGCCCACACCACCAGGAAGATGACCACGCGAAGTGGCCAGCCGAGCGAGACGTGCTCGCCGGGTTGAGCGGCATGCTTGCGGGCGAACGCGACGGCTTCATCTGCCGCTTCCCGGACCTCGTGTGGAGTCAGCATCGCAGGTCCTCCGAGCCCGAAGTATCAGAAGCAGGGGCGCTCCTTCAAATCACATTGAGGCGTCCTGGACGTGGAGCACGCAAAACGCCAACGCGGCGGACGAAACCATCGCTCACCTCGCAGCGCACGAAGTACCCCGCCTCGCCGAGCGACTCCAGAAGAAGATGTGACAACCTGTTCCCTCGGCCCTTGCCTCGGCGTGGATCTCTGTTAAACGAGGCGATCGTCGACTGAACCATGAGCCCCGCTTTCACATCGCTCCTGCTCGCCGCTGGCCTGATCTTTTTTGGCGTCACCATCTACTGGCGCGCGCGGGTGTTGTTGGCGATGCGCCCGGAAAACCGATTCGACAATGGCCCGGCCAGAGCCGAGGCGCTGGTGCGTTATGGCCTGGGGCAACGCAGGATGGTGGATCCGGAGGAGCGCGGACCGGGCGTGATGCACGTTTTGATCTTCGCCGCGTTCGTGGTGCTGGCCGCGCGCACCATCATGCTCTTCACGATGGGCTTTTCGGAGTCCGCCCTGGCCGTGCTCTCCACGCCCACGCACCCGTTCTGGACGGAGCACGCGACGCTCGCCGAGGCGTTCAACTTTTACTTGTTGGCGAAGGATCTTCTGGCCGCCGGCGCCATCCTGGGCTCCGCGTACTTCTGGTACCTGCGCTGGCGGGTGAAGCCCGATCGGATGACCCCATCGTGGGAAGGCTATCTGATCCTCGGCTTGATCATCGGCCTGATGGTGACCGAGTACACCTTCGGCGCTTCGCACATGATCGCGCAGGCGCGAGGCTTCAGCCCCTGGGAGCCAGTCACCTCCGCCGTGGCAGTGGTTGTCGGGGCGCTGCCGCCGGAGCTGGTTCACCTGCTCGGCCGCGCCGCTTTCTGGGGTCACCTCACCATCGTTCTCGTGTTCCTGAACTTCCTCCCCTACGGGAAGCACTTTCACGTGATCACCGCGCTGCCCAACGTGTACTTCCAGAGGCTCAATCCCAGCGGCAAGCTCGGGACGCCCAACCTCGAGAAGGAGGAGTTCGGGACCCGCACGGTCCGCGACCTCACCTGGAAACAGGGGCTCGATCTCTACTCCTGCACGGAGTGCGGCCGCTGCCAGACCCACTGTCCGACGTACATCACGGGAAAACCGCTCACGCACAAACAGGTGAACCAAGATTTGAAGAGCTGGATCTACGACCATCAGCTGCTGGTTGCCGACGGGAAGGATCAGGCTCAGGAGATCCCGCCAATCGTCGGGACGATCCTTCAGCCGGAGACGGTTTGGGCGTGCACCTCCTGCGCCTGGTGCGAGACGGCCTGCCCGGTTTTCATCGAGAACATCCCGCGCTTGATCGACATGCGCCGATACAAGGTGCAGGTCGAAGCCGACTTTCCCTCGGAGATCCAGCGCGTGTTCGAGGGAATGGAGCGACAGGGCAATCCCTGGGGACTCGGGCAGGACCGCCGCGATGAGTGGGCGGAAGATCTGCATCTGCCGCAGTGGGGGGACGGCGGAACATACGAGTACTTGTTCTTCGTTGGCTGCGCGGGCAGCTATGACGATCGACAGAGGAAGGTCAGCCGCGCGCTGGTGAAGATCCTGCGCGAGGCGGGGGTGTCGTTCGCGACGCTCGGCAAGGCGGAGATGTGCAACGGCGAATCGGCCCGCCGGATGGGCAATGAGTACCTGTACCAGACGCTGGCGAAGGGAAACGTCGAGGCGTGGAACGGGCTCGGCGTGAAAGCGGTGATCACCCAGTGCCCGCATTGCTTCAACACGCTGAAGAACGAGTACACGGAGTTCGGCGGCAGCTACCGCGTGATCAACCACGTGGAGCTGATCAACGAGCTGATCCGGGACAAGCGGATCAAGCTGTCCAGGGTAATGAACGAGAAGCTCACCTACCACGACCCGTGCTACCTGGGCCGGCACAACGGAGTCTACGACCCGCCGCGCGAAGCGCTGCAGTCCATCCCGGGCTTGGAGCTGGTTGAAATGCAGCGCAGCCGGCGCGAGTCGTTTTGCTGCGGAGCCGGCGGAGGCCGGATGTGGATGGAGGAGCGGATCGGCCAGCGCATCAACCAGAACCGCGTCAACGAGGCGGCGCTCACGCTGGCGCACGCGGCGGACCCGTCCATCCCATTCCCTCCGGCGAGCGATCGCCGGCTGCCCGGAGCGGTGGGCGACTACAAGGGACAGGCGAGCGGGACGATTGCGGTGGCCTGTCCCTTCTGCATGACGATGATCAAAGACGGCATCAACGAGACGGGACGGGAGCGCCTCCAGGTCAAGGACGTCACCGAGCTGGTGGCAGAGTCGATGGAGACCAATCGAGCAGTCTAGTTCGGTCCGTAGTACGGCTCGCTGGCAGACGGGATCACCAGCGTGCCCGAGCTCAGGATGGCGTTTGCTCCCAGCACGTAGATTTGATCGGCGCCGCCGACGCTCGATGAGAAACCGACTTGGTCCGTGCCCACCCAGGTAGGGAAGCCATCCGCGGCGGTTGCCTCTGCGGGGTAATCGGTGAGCTGATTGACGCTTTGGGGGTTGCCCAGGTTCATCACGAAGATGCGGCTCGGTCCACTGCAAGACCCCCCTGAGAAAAGCCGCCCATCGAATGCGGCCCGGGTTCCGTCTGGCGAGATCACCGCGCGATTGACGACCGCGCAAGCCTGGAGGCCGAGACTCCCCGCCACATTGGTAGGCGATCCGGTGAGCACATCTATCCTCACCAGCTGCCGGAACTGGAGCGAGGATGTCCCCGCGATCGCCAGCACGCTGCCGCCGGTCGGATAGAACGACGGCGATGCCGCTTGGCTGGTGAGATCCCGAAACCCGTTTCCGTCGACGTTGACGCGGCCGATGACGGACGTGCCGGAAAGGTCATAGGCGAACACCACGAAGGTACCGTCCGGAGAAAAGACCGGCGTTCGCAAGTTCGTCCGGCCCCCGTTCGCTACGTAGATCGAAGTGGGCGAGATGCCGCTCGCTGCTCGTACGACGTCCAGCTCGTTCCCGGCGTGTACGTACACCACCTGCCTGCCGTCTCTGGAGAGCGAGGGATGCCGATCGTTTCCGTCGGTGGTGAGCTGGATCGGCGTGGCGCGATAGTTCGAGCTGTCGGCCAAGTAGACGTTCCGATCGCTCTTCACGAAGACGAAGCCGCGCGTGAAGCTGCCGATGCCGCCTCCGCCGCCGGTGTTGTCCGCAGGGATGCAGCCGGTTGCCGCGAGCAGTCCCGCGGAGCAGACAAAAATCCATCTAGGAAACATTGAATCGCTGCTCCTTGGAGCCGAACGGTCGAAGTGTCAGCTGAATAAAGGCACCGCGCCGTCGGACGTCAATACCGAGGCCGAATATTCAGTTCGCCGCGCGGCGTTCACCTAGCGACTCAGCTTGGCGAGCTCGTTGCGGCACACATTGCACAGGCTGACGCCTTTGCGGTCGATGTCGCTGGTGCTGGTGGCGAGGAACATCACGCAGCGCGAGTCGTCGCAGTTGGAGAGGCCGAGCAAGTGACCGGCCTGGTGCACCGCCTCCACGCGCGCCCTGCGCTTGAACACTTCCGAGTCCGCGTTCTGGCGCAGGCGGAACACCGAAATCACCGCCACCTTTGATTCGCGGTCCGATTCTCCGAAGACGAATGGAGAGTCGGGAACGAAGATGTCCACGTCGGCGAGGCCCAGCACGAAGTCGAATCCCTCCAGAAGAGGCGCCAACCGGCGCATGATCGCGTTGGAGTGATACTGATTGCGATCCTTGTTGAACGCATACGAGGGCGCGGGGAGCTGCGCCCTGCTGGCGGTGGCGGTGATGGCCATCTGCGTCAGCAGTGACTCCTCAAGCGTCTTGAGGAAGACCGCCGGCAGACCACCCACCGATACGAGCTGCAGCATTCGCGACGGCATCGGCAGCTCCCATCCTTTCCGGAGATCAGCGCATCCGCTGACCTCGCCCCCGAAACGACTGGGGCGCAAGGATTCGAACCTTGATAATCAGATCCAAAGTCTGATGTCCTGCCGTTAGACGACGCCCCAATAGCGCTGCGGTGAGTGTGACGCGCGGGGCAAATGATACGCAATTGCCGGTCCCAGTAACCAGATCATTTTGAGGTACGCCCATCTCGGCGCCCGGCTGGAGCGCGGCCGATCGACGGCCCCTACACGTCGAGGTTCTGCACGTCGAGCGCGTTCTTCTCGATGAAGTCCCGGCGGGGCTCGACCGCCTCGCCCATCAACAGGCTGAAAATCTCGTCGGCTTCCACGCCGTCATCCACCCGAACCTGGAGAAGCGTCCGGCTGCTGGGGTTCATGGTGGTGTCCCAGAGTTGCTCGGCGGACATCTCGCCCAGGCCCTTGTAGCGCTGGATGGCGATGCCGCCGCTGGCGTCCTTTCGGACCGCGGCCAACATCTCCTGGACGGTGAAAGCAACCACCTCGCTGCCGTCGAGCTTCACCCGATAGGGAGCCGCGCCCATCGCGTCGAAGGCCTGTCGCAGCGCGAGAAGCTCACGGTACTCGGGGCTGGAGAGGAACACGTAGTCCAGCACCGTTTCCCTGGGCGAGCCGTTGATCTCCGTTCGGAACACCAGCTTCTTCGCCTGGTGCTCGGGATCCTCCTTGCGGAAAACCTTCAGCTGAGAAATCACGTCCGGCGCGCGCGCCTGGAGGTGCGCATGCATCTTTTCCACCTCGGAGTTGAGCGCCTGCAGATCCAGTAGCGTGTTCTCGTCGATGCGCGCCGATTGGACCAGAGCGTCCACTACTCGGGAATCTCGTCGCGCCGCCAGCTTGGCCAGCCGCTCCTGATAGGTGATCACCTTCTTGAGCATCTCCTTCAGCTCTTGACCGGTGAGCTCGCCGCGAGGCGTCACCACCTTGGCGCGATCGGCCGCGATCTGCAGGAGAAAGTCGTCCAGGGCTCCCTCGTTCTTGAGGTAGGTGTCCCTCTTTTGCCGCGTCACTTTGTAGAGCGGCGGCTGGGCGATGTAGAGATAGCCGTTGGCGATCAGCTCGGGCATCTGGCGATAGAAGAACGTGAGCAGCAGCGTGCGGATGTGGCTGCCGTCGACGTCGGCGTCGGTCATCAGGATGATCCGGTGATAGCGAACCTTGGTCGGATCGTAATCTTCGCGCCCGATCCCGGTCCCCAGCGCGGTGATCAGCGTGACGATCTCCGCGCTGGTCAACATCTTCTCGAAGCGCGCCTTCTCCACGTTGAGGATTTTTCCGCGCAGCGGAAGGATGGCTTGGTTGTGCCGGTCGCGGCCCTGCTTGGCCGAGCCACCGGCGGAATCGCCCTCGACGATGTACAGCTCCGACTGCGCCGGATCTTTGGATTGGCAGTCGGCCAGTTTGCCTGGAAGCGAAGCGCCGTCGAGCGCGCCCTTGCGCCGCACCGTCTCGCGCGCCTTTCGCGCCGCCAGCCGCGCGCGGGTGGCGTCGCCGATCTTCGCGACGATCTTTCGCGCGGCGTTGGGGTGCTCCTCGAGATAGGTGGCGAGCTGCTCGTTGACCATCTGCTCCACCAGGCCTTTGATCTCGGAATTGCCGAGCTTGGTCTTGGTCTGGCCTTCGAACTGCGGATTGGGGAGCTTCACCGAGATTACCGCAGCCAAGCCTTCCCGCGCGTCCTCGCCGGTCGGCGTCTCCTTCAGATCCTTCCAAAGCTGGTTCTGCTCGGCGTAGCTGTTGAGGGTCCGGGTCAACGCGCTCTTGAAGCCGGACAGGTGGGACCCGCCCTCGACGGTGTTGATGTTGTTGGCGAAGGTGAAGATCCGCTCGTCGTAGCCATCGTTCCACTGCATGGCGATCTCCAGCTGGACGCCGTCCTTCTCGGCCTTGAAGAAGATCGGCGTCTCGTGGAGAACCTGCTTGGATTTGTTGATGTACTGGACGAAGGAGACGATCCCTCCCTCGAATTTGAACTCGTGGCTCTTGCTGGTGCGCTCGTCGGTGATGGTGATGTGCAGGCCGGCGTTGAGGAAGGCCAGCTCGCGCAAGCGCTGCGACAGCGTGTCGAAATTGAAGTCCACCACCTCGAAGATGGTCGGATCCGGCTTGAAGGAAACCTTGGTGCCGCGCACGCCGGTGACGCCGATCTCGGTGACCTGCTGCTGCGGAATTCCGCGCGCGTAGCGCTGCTCGTACACCTTCCCTTCGCGCTGGATCTCCAGCGTCAACCATTCCGACAGCGCGTTGACGCAAGAGACGCCGACGCCGTGCAGCCCACCGGCAACCTTGTACGCCGAGTTCTCGAACTTTCCGCCGGCGTGCAGCTTGGTCATCACCACGTCGACGGTGTCCATCCCCTTCACGGTGGGATGCGGGCCGACCGGAATTCCGCGGCCGTTGTCCTTCACCGAAATCGAGTTGTCCACGTGGATGACCAGCTCGATTTCCGTGCACACGCCGGCCAAGGCCTCGTCCACAGAATTGTCCACCACCTCGTAGACCAGGTGGTGCAGCCCGTAGGTGCTCGTATCGCCGATGTACATGCTGGGGCGCTTTCGAACGGCCTCCAGCCCTTCGAGAACAGTGATCGAGGATGCGCCGTATTCGCCGGGAAGATGGGCGGACTTGTCGTCGGTGACGGCGGTTCTCTGCATGAAGTGGGGCGCTCCAGCGCCGGCCGGAGCGATGGTTTTTTTTAACATGGGCGGGGGGGTACGTAAAGCTTCAACTCAGCCGACAAGCTATGTAAATAACTGAGGAAATAGCTTTGCTGCCACTCTTTTTTCAGGCCGGCGCCGCGGAGCGGCTGGGCAGCTTTTTTCTGATCGGCCGGCCCGCCCGCCGAGGGTTTCGCGCTTGCTTTCTGGCGCGTGCGCGCTGCCCTTGCGGGCGTTGGCGCAGGATGCGAGAGACTGCGCTCGTAGCGAGGAGTCAAGAGGCCGGCAGAGCAGCCAGTGCTCAGCCCGTGCCCTAGGTCGCTGTGACTCCCTGCCGCAATGTAGTCAAGCGCCTGTAATCTCTGGATGTAAGGAGCCGGGCTTTTACAACCTTCCTGAAAGATCTACTCTGTTCACCATCGACTTTTTCCAGGAGTTGCAGGGCTGTTGAGCTTCTAGGCGCACGGGCGCAGAATATCCCGTCGCCCGAACGAACGGCTCGCCGTAGTGGAGGGAGTGAAGCATGGGGTTTCACGATTCGGCAGCTCGCGCACATTCGCCGCGTGTTCGGTCCTCTCGCGCATCGGAGCGTCGCCGGGCTCGCAGCTCGGCCGACGCAAGCGCCATGGCTCTCGGTAAGCGGCTGACATCAGCCCGTTGAGGGCTGCACATGGGAACGCGGCGACGGTCCAATTCCACTGCAGCTGCGCTGGTCGATGGTGATCCGGAAAATTCGTTGACCAGCGAGCACGGAATCTCCTCGGAAGTAGCGGCGTTGCCGACGGTGCTCAACGGATCTGCCCCTGCGGATCCTCCGGTCCTCAATCAGCCGCGCGCAGTGCCGAGCGCACTGTCGAACACGGACCCACTCGCCCTTGTGCCAGAGCTCAGCGTGCGCGCGACCTCCGCGCTGCTGCTGTACTTCGAGCACCAGTACGGGAAGGCTCGACTCGAAGATCTGTGGCGCCGTGAACAGATTGGACAATCTTTGGAGTACCTGAAGACGCCGACCAACTTCATCTCGCTCAGCTTTCTGGAAGAGCTGTGCGATCTGTTGGTGCGCGAATCAGCGGATCCCAAGTTCACGCGGACTGCCGGCCTGCTCACCGCGAAACCCGAGGCGATCGGGTTTGCGTACTACCTGCTCAAAGCCGCCGGCTCGCCGAAGATCTGCTACCAGAAGACCATCGAGCTGGCACCTACCTACAATCGGGTAGGAACGTTCTCCATCGAGCGTCTCCAGACCAACGAGCTGATTTTCACCTACGTCAGCCGAGTGCCCGAGCGGAACCGCAACATCTGCGAGCTGCGGATGGGCCAGTTTTCATCTTTTCCAATGATCTGGGGTCTTCCTCCGGCCCAAGTGATCGAGCTGCAGTGCCAGCTGACGGGCGCGGACTGTTGTCGGTACCACGTCACCTGGCACAGCCCGATTCGCGCGTGGCGACAGCTGTTGGGTGTGGCAGCCGGAGCAGGCGTCGGTCTGTCCTCGAGTTGGCTCACCTCCGCCCCCTTGCCAGCGGCAGTCGCCTTCTTTTCCCTCTCTGGCGGTGTGATCGGAGCGTGGTTGCATTCGCGCAACGAGCTGCGCCTGAAGGACGATTACCTGCTGGCCCAGAGCAAAGGCCTGATGGACTCGCTGCGCGATCTGCAGCTGCGTTATGAGGAGGTCTACAAGAGCAACATCCAGCTGGAACAGCGCGTTGGCGAACGTACCAAGGAAATCTCGGAAGCGAAGGACAAACTCGAAGAAGCCAACCGCAAGCTGGAGGAGGCGCTGGCCAAGCAGCGAGAGCTGGACAAGCTCAAGACGCAGTTCTTCGACAACGTCAGCCACGAGCTGCGCACGCCGTTGACCTTGATTCTGCTCTCCCTCGAATCGCTGCTGAGAAACAACCGCAACGACGTGCCGGCCGCGCTGCAGCCGCATCTGGAGAACATCGATCGAAGCTCGACGCGCCTGCTCAGGTTGATCAACGACCTGCTCGACCTGGCGAAGATCGAAGCGGGAAAGACGCGGCTACGGTACGAGTCGCTGGACCTGATTTCCTTCCTGAAGTCGGTTTTGCTCCCGTTCCACGTGCTGGCGGAGCAGAAGCGAATACGACTGTTGCTGGAGGGCGCCGAGGGCACGCCGATCCTGGCGGACGCCGAGAAGATCGACGTGGTGTTCCAGAATCTGATTTCCAATGCCCTCAAGTTCACCCCCGACGGCGGCGAGGTGATCATTCGGGTCTCCGAGGATAGCAGCCGCACCTTCGTGGAAATCGCCGATACCGGCGTGGGCATGAATCCGGAAGACCTCGCGATGATCTTCGATCGCTTCGCTCAGGCGGACTTCTCGGGGATTCGAAGGTTCGGCGGCACCGGGATTGGGCTGGCCCTGGTCAAGGAGACGGTAGAGCTCCACGGCGGAACCATCTCCGTCAACAGCACCCTCGGAAAGGGATCCTGCTTCCGCATCGCTCTGCCCAAGGGAACCGCGCACATTCGCGAGGAGCTTCGCGAGCGCCGTGCGGACGACATCCCGGTCTGGCGCGAGCGGCGCTCCATCCCCGGAGATCCGCTTGGACGGCCCAGGCCGATGCGGCTGGCTCAGGACAAGATGGTGGAGCCCGAACCGCCGCAGGAGGACTCGCGCATCGAGGCAGCCAAGAGGAAGATTCTGGTCGTCGAAGACGATCCGGCCATGCGCCGCTTCTTGGTCAGCATCCTTCGCCAACAATACCGAGTTATCGAGGCGGGCGACGGCAAGGAGGCGCTCCGTCAGACCTCAGAACAGCATCCGGACCTGGTCCTTTCGGACGTGGTGATGCCGCTGATGTCGGGCCTGCAGTTGACCAACGCGCTCAAGGGCGCGCCAGAGACCGCCGACCTTCCAGTGATCCTGCTCACCGCCCGAGGCGAGGCGGACAACGCCGCGCATGGGCTTTCGTGCGGTGCGAACGACTACATCGGCAAGCCCTTCTCGCCACGCGAGCTGCTGGCCCGCATCGAGACGCAGCTGCGCCTTCGCGATGCGGCTTTGAGGGTGGCGGAGAACGAGCGGCTGGCCGCCGTGGGTCTGCTCACCTCCGGCTTCGCGCACGAGGTGCGCAACCCGCTGAACGGTTTGTTGAACGCGCTGGGGCCGCTGAAGTCGACGCTCGATGCGACCCACGACTCGGAGACGTCCGGCCTGGTGCAGATCATCGAGGAGTGCGGTCAACGCATCTCGCATCTGGCCGAATCGCTACTCCTGTTCGGGCGTCCCGCCGGCGCGAAGAGCCGCGTGGACGTGTGCGGGTCGCTGGACACGACGGTCCACGTGCTCGGCTGGCGCACGCCCGGCGGCGTGCGGGTCGAGCGGGAATATCGCTGCAGAGATTGGATCGCCGGCGACGCAGCGGCGCTGAATCAAGTCTGGCTCAACCTGCTGGACAATGCGCTGCGCGCGGTGGGCAAGAGCGGCACCATTCGGATCTCCACCGAGCGCGTGGATGACGTGCTGGTGACCACGGTGGCCGACTCGGGCCCTGGGATACCGCAGGAGCATCTGAGCCGGATCTTCGAGCCCTTCTTTTCAACCCGTCCCGCCGGCGAGGGAAGCGGCCTCGGCCTCGCGCTCTCGCGCCGGATTGTGATGCAGCATGGCGGTACGGTTGCCGTTTCCACCGAAGCAGGGAGGGGCACCAAATTCGAAGTCTCACTTCCGATCGAGAGATTGGAGATGCAGCCGTTCACACAGCCTAGGGAGACCGGTCAGATCGCACAGCAAGGTTGAAGCTTCTTCGGGGCACCTGGAGCGCAGAGGGGGAGGTCATGCTGAGTCTGAAAAGCTCCGTTTGGAAAAATTCGCAGGGCGGGCCGCAGCGCCCCAGCATCCTGGTGCTCCAGCACAACCGCGCAGAGCTGGCGCGCTGGGCCGAAATTCTGTCGCCGAGCTGCCATGTTTGCGCGGTCCGCGACGTCGAAGCGATGGACGACTTGCTGCACAGCGAGACGTTCGACGTCGTGGTCGCAGAATGGCAAGAGCAGCTGGTGGACCGGATTCAGGCTTCCCAGCCTGGAGTGCGGCTGATCCACTGCGGCGACAGCCTTCCGGAGGGTGTGATCGAGGCGGCTCGGCGAGGAGTCGAGGTCAGCCACGTGGACAAGCCTGAAGAGCTGAAGGGGCGGGTGATGGAGTTGACCCGCCCGCGCTCCTCGATGCTTCGCCAGAAGCTGAACGGTTTCTCTGTCCGCTACGCCGGCTCTCGCACTGCTCACCGCTTGCTGGAGCTGTCCAACGACGGTTTGGCCTTCGCCGTCGAAGGCGAGCAGGAGCTGGAGCCGCTCCTGCCGGGAAGCGCGCTGGAGGACCTGGAGATTTTTTCGGAAGGCCAGGTCTTCCTCTTCGGAGTTACCGCCGTGGTGCGGCACGTGCGGGTCTCGGACGCGTCCAGCGGGTGGTACTGGGTGGGCTGCGAGATCCAGCCCAAGAGAAGCGTGCGCGCCGCCGAGCGGGTGGTGCCAATCCGCGATCGGGCGTGGTGCGCCGCGCTTCTCCGCAGCGCGCTGCGAAGCAGCGGGATCCTGCTGCAGCCGCTGGACGAAAGCCGGTTGGGGATCCACTGCAGCGCGGGCCAGGTGAGCGCCGCTTCGGTGGAGTTCACGGTCTCCTCGGGCGCTCATTCGTTTTCTGAATATGAGGTGGTGCGAGGCCGCTTCGAAATTGGCGGCAGCGTCTACCGCTTCTACAGCTCGGTGATGGCGCGCTCGCCGCTGCGTTTGCGGCTTCCGGTAGCCATCGAGGAGATCCAGAAACGGAGCTCGTCGCGTTACCAGCTGTCCGCTGGTCAGCCGGTGACGGTGCGCTTGTCTTCACCGCTGCTTCCGGCGCCCGCGGTGCGGCAGGTGAGGGACCTGGGCGGGACCGGATTCTCCTTCGAGCTCGACGCCGCGGTGGACGTCTTTCCGCCGGGGACGTCCTTTCACGAGATCGAGCTGCGGATCGGCGAGGAGGAGATTCGGTGTCAGGGCCAGGTGAAAAATCTGGCGCGCATCCCCAACGCCCCGGGAAAGCTGCGCTGCGGCGTCGAATTCGAGAACCTCGATGAAGCCGCGCGCGTTCGATTGGCCGACCTGATCATGCGCAGCCGCTTCCCCACTCTGGAAGACGGGCGCTCGGTGCCCTTCGACGAGCTGTGGAACTTCTTTCTCGAGACCAAATTCATGTATCCGCAGAAGCAGGAGCGACTCGCTCCACTGCTTCCCGACCTGCGGCGGACGCTGGAGCGACTCAATTCGCGACCGACCAAGATTTTCAAATCGGTGGTGATTGGAAAAGGCTCGCGGATCGTCGGGTACATTTCCGCCCTGCGCGCCTATCAAAACACCTGGCTCAGCCAGCACCTGGCCGCATCGCAAGGCGGCCAGGCGGGGCGGTTGCTCAACTTCGGAATGGTGGAGTTCCAGCAGAATGTCGATCTGGAGTACTTCAAGATTTTCTACCGTCCGGAGAACCGCTGGCCGGCACGGGTGTTCGAGACGTTTGCTCGAAACATCTCCGATCCCAATCTCTCGGACCTTCGCACCTACGGGTACTTCACCCTGGAGACCCGATCCCCCCGCATTCCCGTCGATCCCTCCATTGAGGTCTTTGAGGCCTCGGACCGCGAGCTTCGCGTCATCGAGCGCCGCTTCGTGGAGATGGAGCACGGCCTGTTGCTGAAGTCGGACGATCTCACCTGCAACGGTCTTCGCCTGAGCGAGCTGAACCAGCGCTTCGAGAAGCTCGGCCTGCATCGCCGAAGACAGGTGGTGCTGGCCGTTCTCGACCATGAGCCGGTCGGCTTCGCCCTCGCCGAGGTGTCCTCGCCGGGCCTGAACCTCTCCGAGCTGCTCAGCGCGTTCAGCATTCACCTGTTTCCCGGCGCAACGCATCGCGCGGCCGCCGTGCGCAACAGCCTGCTGCTGGCCGTGCTGGGCATCTACCGCGATGCCGGCCGGCCGTTCGCCGTCGGGCTGGTGCAACCCGACGAGCTGTCCCAGTACCAGCAGCTGGGCGCCAAAACGACGAAACAGTACAGGTGCTGGACGTGCCATCGCTCGATGTACATGCGGTACTGCGATCACGTGGACCGGTTGCTGCAGTCGCTGCTCGAGCGGCAGCGCTCCCGGGCAGCGGCGCGGGCCGTTCGTGGCGAGGCGCTCAGCTTGTTGCACCCGGTGAGCGCTCCTTCCGACGAGATTACCGCGTCGTAGGTTGGGCGACCTGAATCTCACCTCCATGAGACCGGTCGCTCAGCGTCGGCAGTACCTGATGGAAAATCCGCTCGAGGCTTCTCGCCTGGAAGCCAAGACGGATGCGGAGAAGGTGCGCCATCGCTTGAGGCTGGTGGGGCTCGGTGAGGGGATGCGGGCCCTCGACGCGGGTGCGGGAACGGGCGCGGTGTCGCGGGTGATGCTCGAGCTGGTGGGCAACAAGGGCGAGGTGGTGGCGCTCGACTCTTCCGCGGAGCGCATGCGATTTGGCGCCCGGCGCGCTGGCCGGGTCCGCTTCCTGGTGAGCGATCTCTACAGCCCCGCTCTGCGCCCGGCGAGCTTCGACTTCGTCTGGTGCGAGTTCGTCTTCGAGTATCTGCGCAAACCCGACGCCGTGCTCGCCGAGCTGGTCCAGCTGCTGCGGCCGGGCGGTAAGCTGGTGGTCGCCGACCTCGACGGCAACGGGGTATTCCACCATCCGATCGCGCCGCGGATGGAGGCCAGCTTGAACAAGCTGGTGCGCGCGCTGCGCTGTGCGTTCGACCCATTCGCCGGGCGCAAGCTATACCATCGCTTCCGCCGCGCCGGCCTGGAATCAATCCACGTCCATGCGCTTCCCTATCACCTGTACCCGGGTGCGGCGCCGCCGGAGGCGATGCAAAACTGGGAGCTGAAGATGCAGACCCTGCGGCCGCGCGGAATTCGCGCCCTGGGGGGTCGCGCGCAGTACGATCGATTCGCTCGCGAATTCCTCAAGCTGCTGCGAAATCAGGACGCGCTCAGCTACAGCGTGCTGTTTTTGGTCGAAGGGCTCCGGCCTTCGCACTGAGCGAGCTCTAGAGTTCGCTCCAGAACTTCGCGATCAACGCCGAGCGGCTCTCGACTCGAACGCGCTGGAGGATGTGCGTCACGTGCGCCTCCACCGTGCGCTCGGTGCAGCCAATTTGCGAGGCGATACCTCTGTTCGATTGGCCTTGCACCAGCGGGGCGAGCACCCGCGATTCGCTCGGCCTGAGCTGCCAGCGCAGCGTCGCCACCGCAATTCGATCTGCTTCGAAATCGGATGGCTGTTTTTGAATGGCAAGGAACTGGATGGCGCGGCCGAACCGGGGCAGCGGGCACAGCTCGAACCGTCCGCCCAGGTGTCGATCGATCATGCACTGGCGCAGTGAGCGAAGCACAGCGGCCCGATTGCGCTGTAGCAGCGCCCTTCCGCGGGCATTGGCTTGATCGATCAGTCCGCCCACGCTGACGATGAACGACGCGCTCGGAATTTTCTCCAGCGCGGCGCTGACCGCCGCCGCGCGCAGGCGCCACCGCGCCACCCAACCCCCGGACGCTTGCCACGACATCACCGCCCCCCTTTGCCAACGGGACTACGAGGTGGTCCAAAACTTCGCGATCAGCGCCGCTCTGCTCTCGACCTCCGCCTGCCGAAGCATGCGCGTGATGTGCAGCTCGACGGTGCATTCCATGCAATCCAGCTTGTCGGCGATCGTCTTGTTCGCGTCGCCCTGCACCAGGCTCGAGAGCACGCGAGCTTCGTGCGGCTTCAATTTCCAGCGCTGTGCTGCCTTTTCCACCCTGGACGCGTGGTCGTCCGCGCTTCGGCGCTGGACGGCGAGGTAGTGATCGGGCGCGCCCGGAGACGACAGGCGCGTCACATCGAAAGCCGCGTCGCTCCCGTTGGGGGTGAGGGATTCGCGGAGGGATTCACGAACCCGGGCGGGATCGACATCCACCATCGCTCGTCCGCTCGAGTTCGCGTACTCGATTCTGCCTTCGGCGGCGATCAGAAACGAGGGAGCGGCGATCTTCTCCAGCACCGTCTCCAGTGCGCCGGCGCCGGCCAGCGAAGCGCCTACCAGCGCTTCGAGCTTGAGTCGCCTCTTCAGCGGTGCCGCGAGCGAGCCCAACAGCTGCCGGTGCTGCTCCGAAGGCCGCTGCGGCAGGAACACTCCGAGCCACGCGAGGAGAACCGGTCCGTCGCAGATCAGGATTCTGAGCACGTATTTCGAGTCGATCCCTGCATCCGCATACAGGCGGACCCAAGCGCTCCGGCATTCCGCGTCCAGCAATCCTTTGCCCGGCACGAAGTGTATCGGCTTGCACCGCCGTCCACGTCTTGCCACGTAGCCGGCGCCAGGAATTTCGAGCACCGGCGGCAGCGCGATCGCCACGTTGCGCTGCAGGGCCTCCGGCCTCGCAGGGTTGAACAGCAGGCCGTTCTTTTTCGCCCGCAGCAGCTCGTCGAAGCGATGCGCCAGGGAACGGGTGAACCCACTTCCGTACGAGTGGGCAAAAGCAAGCGAGAGCCGGCTTTCGTCTTGGCACACGCCGAATGCAAGGCTCTGGTCAGCGCCGAGAAGAGTCGCTAGCTGCGGCACGAGCCAAACCAGACACTCAGGCGCATCTTCTTTGAGCACTTCCAGCGAAGCGATCAGATCCTCGAGCTTGCTCCACGCTTGTTGAACTGTTCGAAACATCGGCGCGGGCGTGTGCAACTTTCAAGCCGGCAATCAGCGCGCCAATTCCACGATTCTTCCGCTGGACAAATGGCACCAGAGGGCCAAGGCAGGCGAGACACCGCCTGGGACAGTGGGACACGCGCTCGCCCCGATCGCGCGAAAATCTGACAGCGTCGGGTTTCCGCGTATGGAATGAACGGGCTGGCCAGCTCAAGTTTAGCGCCCCACGCTGAGCCAACCAGGAGGGGGTGTGATGTTTCGAATCACCGATACCGGCGATCCAGACGCGAGAGCTGGAGCCTTGGAGCAGGACCGCGCGAGCCGAGGTAGGGACGAGGCAATCGATCCGCGAGCAGTGGAAAGCATCTTGAGCCCCAGCAAGGGATGGTCGCTGGCGGCGAATCGGCTCCCCGGGTTGCAGAGCAGATGTTTGCCATTGCCGGTTGAATATGTCGACTTTGCGCTGCGCAGGATCGAATTGGTTCAGAATGTCGACAAGTTGTTCAAAGCCGGCGACTGGAACGTCGAAAGTTGCGATGTGTCCTCGATGACGGTTGCCGAAACCCGTGCGCTGCTCGACGCGCGAGGTTCCCCCAAGCACCACTGCGTCGCGGTGTTGCGGCCGATAGACAGCGCCGGGCTCTCGATCCGATACGCGGATTTCGTACAACACTACGAGCGCTTCTGGTGGCCTTGGGGAGACGACCTGCTGATAGCCGGGTTGGATTTCACCTGGCTGCTGGAGATGAATCACGAAGAGCTGCTGACCTTCAGGGAGCTGCGGTAGCGCTCAAGAAGATCGGCAGCGCCCGCGACGCCGCGGGCCGCCCGGCGAGCTACATCCCCTGGCAACTGAAGATCGTCATTGACCCGTTTTGCGTTCCGAGGATCCGGAAGCTCACCGCGTTGCCGCTGTAGTACCAGGAGTTGCCGGGGAAGGATGGCAGACCTCCGTCGGCGCAGCTGAAAAGGGCGAGCCCGTTGGAAGTCGAATAGGTGGACCTGTCGGGACAGCTGACGGAAAGGCCAAAACCGGAGCCGGACTCGGTCACCGTGCCCGCTCCCGTCGTCAGCTTGAGCGACTGGGTATTGGTGTCCTCGTAACGCAAGCACTGTTGACCGTTGCTGTTGACGGTGAATTTCCATTGCTTGTCGCTGGGAACAGGTGTCACCAGTGGATCATCGAATGTCACCGTCTGGCCGCCGCTAAACGTGCACGTCCTTCCGTCGGAGCTCAAGCGCCCCGTCTCGTTGTTCCCTGGAATGCAACTGGACGCCGCCGCCGCTGTCGTCTTCCAACAGTTGTTGCTGGCGAGCCAGGCGCAATCGAGCTCCCCGCCCTTCGAGCCGCTGCATCCGGCAAGCAACGCCGCAGCGCCGATCGAGGCGGCCCATCTGGTGATTGGCATTGCGGCGATGACAGCACTGCGTGAGAGGAGCGTCAATTCACCGCACGGAACAAATCGCAGCGATGGTGTCAGTTTTCGTAGTCATGTCGCACCGGGTGTGTCGCATTGCGCAGCGTGTGTCACGCGCTGTCGGTCGGCAGCTCGTTCAAGACGGTATGCCGGAGAGGACGGATAGTACGCCGCGCTTCATCTCGCACCACCGCGCATCCGCTCCCGCGGCCCGCGCCACCAGGCTGGCGGAAGTGGTGGTGAGAAAGACCTGGGCGCCGCTCTGAGAAACGTAAGTCATCAGATAGGCATTCCGCTCGGGGTCCAGCTCGCTGGAGACATCGTCGAGCAATAAGAGTGGCAATACCCCCGTTGCCTGCTGCAGGTTTTCAATCTCGGCGATCTTCCAGGCGAGCACCAGCGCGCGCTGTTGTCCCTGCGACCCATAGCTCCGGGCTGCGCGTCCACCGAGCGAGATGTCCAGATCATCGGCGTGCGGGCCCACGGAAGTGAAACCGCGCTCAGCGTCGCGCGGCGTGCGCTCTTGCAGCATTCGTCGCAGCGCCGCGGCCAGCTCGGCCTCGTCCTTCAGCGGATCGAGCTCGATATTGGACGGCGAATACATGAAGCGCGCGGCGTCGGTGCCGCGGACGATGTGGTCGAAGGCCTCCTCAGCGCGCGGAGCCAGCTCGGCGAGGAGCGCCTGCCGGCGGCGCCAGATCTTCGCGCCCGATTGCGCCAGCGTCTCGTCATACGCTTCCAGATAAGAGAGGTCCGCGCCTTCTTTGAGCAGTCGATTGCGGCTCTTCAGCGCCCGCGCGTAGACGCGACTTTCCTTCAGGAAGGCCGGGAAGCGGTTGAACACCGCTCGGTCGAGAAACCAGCGGCGTCCCTGCGGGCCTCCTTTGACAATTTCCAAATCGTCCGGCGTGAACGCGACCACCGAAACCCCGCCGAAGTAGTCTTCCAGGCTCTGCGCCTTCTTCTTGTCCACGAACGCCTGGCGCAGACCGTCCGCGATTTGAACGCTGATCTCGCGCTCCGCGCCCTTGAGCAGAAAGCGGCCGGAAATCTGCGCCGACGAGGTGCCGAAGCGGACCAGCTCGGCCAGGCGCGCGGCGCGCAGCGGCTTGAGCGTGGCGAGGAAATAGATCGCCTCCAGCAGATTGGTCTTCCCCTGGCCGTTCTGGCCCACCACGATCGTCGCGCGCACCGATGCCACCAGCTCGACCTGGGCGAGGTTTCGAAAATCGAGGATGGACAGTGAAGACAGGCGCACGTGCGGACCCGGTACTTATGCTCGCTTGGACCATGCTGGAAAGCGGCAGCGCGCATATAAACGCTCACTCCTGGAGGATGGACTATGGACGATGTCGCGCCCACCTGGACGGCCGACGAGATCCGGCGCGTGGGCCACGAGGCCGTCGATTGGCTCGCCGAATATCTGATGGGTTTGCCGAGCGGGCCGGTATTCCGGCCCGTGCCGAGGAACCTGGCGGCCGAGCTGCTGGCCACACCCGCGCCGCGCCAGGCTCAATCGCCGGATGAAATCCTGGCGGAGTTCCGCCAGAAGGTTGCTCCCTATCCCTTCGGCAACGGACATCCCCGCTTCTGGGGTTGGGTGAACTCGCCGCCGACGGTGATGGGAATCTTCGCCGAGCTTCTCGCGGCCGCGATGAATCCCAGTTGCGCCGGTGGAAATCACGCCGCCGTGTACGTCGAGCGCCAGGTGCTGAGCTGGTTCAAAGCGCTGGTCGGCTTCCCGAGCGAGAGCATGGGACTGCTGGTAAGCGGCGGCTCGATGGCGACGGTGACGGCGCTGGCGGTGGCGCGGCACGTGAACGCGGGGATCGCAGTTCGCGCCCAGGGCTTGCAGCGAATCCCGTCGCTGCTCACCGTCTACACCGGATCCGAAGGACATGCCTGCGTGCGCAAGGCGGTCGAGCTGCTCGGGATCGGCAGCGATCAGCTGCGCACTGTCCCCGTCGACTCGAGTCAGCGGATGTCCGTCGATGCTCTGCGGAAGGCGATCCGGGAGGACATCGCCGCGGGGCACAGGCCAATCGCCGTGGTGGCCACGTCGGGAACGGTGAATACCGGCGCGATCGATCCGATCGCGGATATTTCCGCGCTCTGTCGCGAGCACGGTCTGTGGCTGCACGTCGACGGCTCCTACGGCGCGCCCGCGATCCTCACCGAGCGTTATCGCCAGGCGCTCGAGCCAATTGGCCTGGCCGACAGCATCGCGCTCGATCCGCACAAGTGGCTCTACGCGCCCGTCGAGGCCGGGCTGGTGCTGGTGCGGGACGCCGCCGCGATGCGCGACGCGTTCAGTCTGGTGCCGCCTTACTTGCGAACCGACGGCAATCCCGAGGGCGTGGCCGGGCCACCCTGGTTCAGCGAGTACGGCCTGCAGCAGACGCGCGGATTTCGCGCGCTGAAGGTCTGGATGTGCATCAAGCAGTGGGGCTTGGATGGGTACGCGAAGGCCATCGAGCGGAACATCGCGCTCGCGGAGCACCTGGCCTCTCGAGTGAAGCACAGCGGCGACCTCGAGCTCGTCGGAACGCCCGGCCTGAGCATCGTCTGTTTCCGCTATGCGCCGCAGAAGCTGAGAAGCGACCAGCCGCGTCTCAATGCGATCAACAAGGCGCTGCTGGATGAGGTGCAGCTCGGTGGCCAGGCATTCGTCTCCAGCACTGTGCTCGACGAGCGATTCGCGCTGAGGGCCTGCATCGTCAATCCATACAGCCGAGAGGAAGACGTCGATTCACTGGTGGCACTGGTGCTCGACGCCGGTGAGCGCCAGATTGCCCAGCTGTAATGGTCGGTCTTCATAGCGGCCCGAGCATCCGCGCTCCATAAATACTGCGCGGTAAACATTGAGTCGGACCCGCCGTCAGCTGCACTCCGCAGGTTCGCGATTCGGTGGTCGTTGCACTTGGAGCAACAGTGCATTCCAGCGCGACCTTTTGCGCTACGCGCATCCTTATTGCCGATGACGACTCCCATGACGGTCGGTATCCCGTGTCAACGAGTTGGCCGTCGAGGCGTCTGTGCATTTTTCGTCCCAACCTTGTAACCGCCGTGCACGTCCGAAGACGGTTTATCGAGATGAAATCAAACAGCCCGGTTTCACGCGGTCCCAGGCGGTGGCCGATGTTGGGCCACCTGCCATTTCTCGTTTTTCGCATCCTCAAGGCACGCGGAAATTTCGCGGAAGCCGTTCGGCAAATGGTGTGCGAGTACGCGCAAAGAACGCTCCATCTAAGAATCGGGCCAGCGACGGTAGTCATCTCGGCCGACCCGCGGTTCGCCCGGCGTGTGCTGGTCGAGCAGGCCTCGAACTTTGGGAAGACTGGATGGGAAAGGCGGGTCCTCAAACCCTCGATGGAGGACGGTCTGATCATCCTCGAGGGAAAAGAGTGGAAGGAGCATCGAGCGGCGGTGGCGCCGTGTTTCTCGGCATCGATGATGGAAGAGCTGGGAAACATCGTGGCCGATGCTGCCAGGGATCGCCTCAAGAGCTGGCAGGGGGACGTCGCGATCGGCCACGAGATGCGCTGTATCACCAGCGACGTGCTGGCGCGTTTCTTCCTGCAAGATCATCGACTATCTCACGGCGGCAACGGTCGACTCGATGAGTTTGCGCGCAAGTTCGCGCGGCTCGAGGAAGGCCTGGAGGACCGCGTCTTCGATCCACCCGCGCTGGTGGATCGTCTGCGAGCGCGCATCCGTGGCCAGCCCAAGTTCTCGGATGCATTGGCCTGGATCACGCGAATCATCGAACGGCAAGTGGGCCACGCGGCTGGCCAACCGCCGCCGAGAAACTCCCCTCTGGACATCATGCTGAGCCGGTTGCCGGAGCAGAAGGTGTCCCGCGAGATCCGCACGATGATGGCAGCCGGCGCCACCACCGTGCACCTGCTCAGTTGGCTCTGCGATTTGCTCGGAAGGCATCCGGATATCCAGAGCAAGCTTCGCCGTGAAATCCTCTCCGATGTGCCCGAGGAGGGGGACATGGTATCGGCGCTCGAGCAATGCGCTTATCTCCAGGCCGTGATACACGAGGGGCTGCGCCTCTATCCGCCTGCGCCGTATCTCTTGCGGCAGGCATCCGCGAGCGTTCGCAGCGAGTCAGATTCAGACCTGCCCGTGCCCTCGTCTTTAGTTTTGATTTCCGTTTGGGCGATGCACCGGCATCCAGACTTTTGGGAATCGCCGGACAGATTCATCCCCGAGCGTTGGCTGAAAAACGGCGGACTGGGGAGCGAGGCGGCGGAGGCATTCATACCATTCGGCATGGGCCCTCGAGTTTGCATCGGCAGGCGCTTCGCGCTGATCGAGGCAATGATCATCCTCTCCGAGGTTGTGCGCCGCTTTGAGATTCGGCCGTTGTCCGGAAAGCCAGCTCGGCCGAAGCTCACCATTCTCACCCGCCCAGATAAAGAGGTGGTGATGAGATCTGAGAGATATGCGCCGCGTTTTGTTCCAGCAGAAGTGTTGGCCGGCGGTGGAGAAAGAGCAGCGGCGAGCTGACGAGCTCGGAGGCGAGGGCGACCGTCACCCAGGTTCCGTAGTCGCCCACTGCGGTCCCAGCGTCGGCGTTGACGAACGAGACTCCAAGGAGAAAATTGCTCGTGCCGCTGGTCTGGCGCGTCGTCATGCTAAAGCCGAAGATCGTGCCAACGGGCATGCTGCCGATGGATTCCACCGTACGCTTCACGCCGACCGAGCCATTTCGGCCGGCCCTCGGCCTTGCGTCGCCTCACGCGCAGACGTGTTTTGCCGGGCTGTTTCGCTCCAGGCGAACTCCGCCGGTTCGCCGCGAGCGCTGGGACACGCAGGACGGCGACTTCATCGACGTGGACATTCTTCCCGCTGCACCCGAAGCGCCGCACCTGTTCGTATTGCACGGCTTGGAAGGCTCGGCGGAGGCGTCCTATGTCGCGGAAGTGCTGCGTCTGAGCCAACGCATCGGCTGGGGGGCGTTCGCGCTCAACTTTCGATCTTGCAGCGGCGAACCCAACAGGCTGCCGCGCTTCTACCATTCGGGCGAAACCGGGGACGCGCTCCACGCGATCGAGCGCGTGCGCGAGCGAGTGAGGGGTCCGCTGTTTGGCGTTGGTTTTTCGCTCGGCGGAAACGTGCTGCTGCTGTTGCTGGCGAGAACCGGCGAGCAGGCGCCGCTGGATGCGGCGGCGGTAATCAGTGTGCCGTACGATCTCCAAGCGTGCGCCCGCGCGCTCGATACATCCTGCGGTTTCGGATGGGTTTATCGCCGATACTTCTTGCGCTCGCTCAAACGCAAAGCGATGGGCAAGCTGCAACGCCACCCGGGCGCGATGGACGCAGTGCGCATTCGCGCCGCCCGCGGGATCGAGTCGTTCGACGAGGCGGTCACTGCTCCGCTGCACGGATTCGCCAGCGCGGCCGAGTACTACCGGCAATCGTCCTCGGGGCCGCAGATCGCGCGCATCCGCCGGCCCACGCTGCTGATCAGCTCGCTCGATGACCCGCTCGTGCCCTTGCCCCCGCCCCCTGACGCGATGGCCAATCCGTTCGTGACGGCTCTCTTCACCGAGCACGGCGGTCACGTGGGCTTCATCTCGGGGACGATTTGGCGACCTCGCTACTGGGCCGAGCGGCAGGCGCTTCACTTTCTCTCTCGGCAATTGGTATGAACGCACCCTTCAACCTTCCGCATCTCGCGGGAGCCGACTCGTCGAGGGTGCCCATGCGTTCGCTCGCTGTTGCGGTGTTTCTATTTGCTCCCGCGCTTCTCGCCGCTGAGAACCGGGCCGGCCCGGTAGTGGTCAAGGCGGCGCGGATGTTCGACGGCAAGGGCGACCGCATCGTATCGCCCGGAGTGGTGGTGGTGGCGAATGGGAAGATCACCGCGGCCGGCGCGAAGGCGCAGATTCCGCAGGACGCGCAGGTGATCGACCTGGGGGACGCCACGCTGCTGCCCGGCTTCATCGACGCGCATACGCATCTGTCCATGCAGATGAGCGGCGATTGGAAGCAGGATCGGCTGGACTGGTTCGAGATGTCGATTCCCGAGCGCACGCTGCAGGCCGTCGAGCACGCTCGGCGTACGCTGATGGCTGGCTTCACCACCGTGAGAGACCTCGGCGGCGAGGACCTGATCGACATCGGGCTGCGCAACGCGATCCGCAAGGGGAAGATCATCGGGCCGCGGATCCTGGCGGCGACGCATTCGATCGGCTCGACCGGGGGTCACGGTGACACCGTGAACATTCGTCCCGGCCTGCTCGCGCGCGAGAGCCCGGACTCGATCATCGACAGCCCGGACGAGGCGCGGGCAGCCGTGCGGCGGAACATCAAGCGCGGAGCAGACGTGATCAAGGTTCATGCCACCGGTGGCGTCCTATCGCTGGCCGATGAGGTGGACACGCCGCAGCTCACCCAGGCCGAGCTGGATGCTCTGGTCGACGAGGCGCACGCGCTGCGAAAAAAGGTTTCCGCCCACGCGCACGGGGCGATGGGAGCCAAGCGAGCCATCCGCGCCGGCGTGGACTCGATCGAGCACGGCTCGTTCCTCGACGACGAGGCGCTCAACATGATGAAGGCCAAGGGGACGTACTTCGTCCCCACGTTCTTGCCGCTGCGCGAGCTGATGACGCGGCTGAACACCTTGCCGCCTCCCACCGTGCCCAAAGCTCAGGCCGCCAACATGCACCACGCGATCAGCTTCAAGAACGCGCTGGCGAAGGGCGTGAAAATCGCGTTCGGCACTGATGCCGGCGTGTACCCGCATGGGAGGAACGCCGAGGAATTCCACCATATGGTCGAAGCCGGAATGAAGTCGGCGGATGCGCTGCGAGCCGCGATGTCCGTGGACGGCGAGCTACTCGGCATGCCCGACCGTCTCGGAACGCTCGACGCGGGAAAGCTCGCCGACGTCGTTGCGGTCCCCGGTGACCCGATCGCGGACGTCCGGCAGACGGAGAAGGTTTTCTTCGTGATGAAGGACGGCGTGGTGTACCGGAACGACCGGGCGCCCGGCACCGGAAACCGGCTCGCGGCCAACTCACAAGTCCCGTAGTGGTGAGTGTCCGGCGCAAATCGACTATCGCGTGGACCGATAAACAATGGGTGCCCAGTCGCAACATTGGGCGCCCGCAGATAATCGGCGAGGAATTCGAGTCCGTCAGGGCGCTGCGGGTGGTCCGTAAGTCATCGAGATGCAGTGCACGGATCCCAGGCAGGGAATCAGAGGATCTCCGATGAGGGGAACGACTTGGACAGTGCCCGGGCCGTATTCAGCGTCCAGCTCATTCTGGAAAGTAGCCAGCGCCACGGCTTCTTGCGCTGCAATCGCATCCTGCACACTGCTTGGTACCTGACGGTACACGGGCACCATCATCTTGTTCCCTATTCGGATCGAATTGGCATACGTTGCCCATACGCGAACGGCGCCGGGTGCACAATCTTGTGCTTCACCGGGGTTCGCGATGCAGCCGCCGTTGTTTCGAGTGCAGTACCGCCTGGGCATTGGAATGCGCACAACATTGTAACCATTGTCTTGCATTGTCTGCGCATTGCGGTCGAGGATGGCAGCATTGGCGGGATCAAAGGCTGCATCTTCGGGATCCATCTGCCCCAGCAGAACCTTGGTGGGCGAGATAAAAGTCATAAACATGTCCACGTGATCGATATTCGTCTGCGAAAAGGAAGCCAACCCAGGCTGAGGATCAGAACGGAGTGACTCAAGGGTGATCACGTTCTGGCAATTGAAATATTGGGTATAGACCGCGTCTAGCTGCTCCTGGGAATAGGACCATCTGCTGAATCTATTTTGAGCCAACACATCGCGCTGCATATGCACGCAGGTACCCCGTCCGTCCGTCTGGAGGTTTCCTCCTTCCGTCCGCAGCTGGGGCCTAAATACGTCCACTCCACCAAGGAAATTCGGCGCCAAACGAGTAGGCGAAACATCCGAGTTCGGACGACCACCGAAGTTGGTACAAGTACCCGCCGCAGGTCCCGAGTAGTAGCCCATATCAATGTATTGGAATGCGCCATCGGCTCCGATCAGAATTTCCGGACCGTAGTCTCTAATCCATACAACGAGCTCTGCAGGTGAGATCATGATCGGTACGAGGTACCAGTTGATAAACGCGAGGTCATCATCAGTGAAACCCCGGCTGCGTAGACAGTTGACTGCCTCGTTGTAATAGGTCATTCCGTACGGCGGACCCACGACAAACACCGTTGTCTCGACGTTACCGATCGAGTTGCGAATCAGGTCGGTAACTTCAGGAATGGCACAGCCGCCAGGAGGAAAGGCAAGAAGAATTCCACGTGTTTGCTCGAACTCGCCGGGGAAGCGGGAGCTGGTGGGCGGAGCTGCTGTGAAGCCTGCCAGGTCAGGGTAGCACTCCCAAACATACTCACCCGTATTGACGCTGTCGTCCATTGACTGGCGTTCGGCATCGGTCGGTACCCGTGGAAGAATCTGGGCATGCGCGACTGCACAAACGAACAGAAAGATCCCCATCAACTGGGCGACAAGGCGTAACGGCATGGATCAAGCCCCCTTCAGGCGTGAGAGTGAGCTTATGTACCCCGTGCCAGGAAAAAGGCAAGCACCTCGGCCGCCAACATTCCTGCCGCAATGCTCCATGCTGACCCAGTGACGCGGCTACGGCCGGGACCACTGGGCAGCATCTGGCGACACGGCCGAGAAGTCAGCTCGCGTAGACCCGCCAATCACACCGCCGACCTAGCGATGTTGACTTTCGGCTTGTACGGGCTTTGCCCAGTTGTGGCCATCGTTCGACTCGGAGCTTGCCTTTTTCCGCCCACTCGATAGAAGGCGCCCAGTTCACTAGGTCAACCCAAGGGGGTTTCCATCATGCATAAGCAGTCTGTGATCCCTGCGATGGGGATAACGTTGCTCATCTCTGCCCTTGCGTTCGCGCAGGACCAAGTCCGTCCACGCTACATGACTGCCGAGGAGTGGGCTGATGCGCTTGGGCTTGGCAATGCTGTCGGCGATTGGATCTGGGAGTGCCGGCCGGACCTCGCCGGATTTACGGATCCGCCGCCGACCACGTCGCGATTCCCGACCGAAGGAGAGCAGACGCAGGGAGTCGTCTACGGTTGGCCAAGCTATGGGTGCAGTATGCCCGAGCTCACCGAGCTGCTCCGCAATTCGATCGGAGCTGTCGAGGTCACGGTTGTGACTACTGCTACGATCTATCCCTCGGCGATCAGCTGTCTACGTGGGCGTGGATTCACGGATGATGATCTCGCGCAGATCAACTGGTTTTTCACGGAGACGCCGTTCAATACAAACACCGGGCTCGATGTCTGGATCCGCGATTACGGGATGGAGATCGTGGTCGCAGCGGACGGCTCGTTTCAGTTTGTCGACATGGGTTACTACTCGGGCGCTGCGGCCGGTGATTGCACGAACTTCGGTGGCCGGCCGAACTCAGACGTGTCACCTACTTTCCTGGCGCCCAACTTCCTGTCCGGCGTCAACGTTTTCAGACCGGCGCTCAGAACCGAGGGCGGTAACCTCCAGACGGATGGGCTAGGGACATGCGTTCACAATCGGCGAGATGTTTTGGCACAGAACAACTTCGGAGTAGGCGCGCACGGGTGGCGCTACAGCCAAGATCAACTGAATCAGGTGTACACCGATTTCTACAACTGCAACGTTATTACGTTGGAGTCATTTCAACTTGACCCGCAAGTTGGCCTTGGTCAGCGTCAGGTTATCGATCACGTCGACATGTACATGACGTTTATTTCGTCTAGGACAGTAATCGTGGCGCAAATGGATCCCGAGGATGCCGCGTTTGACCCGACGAACGCCGCGATTATGGATGCCAACGCACAAACTTTGAGCGACGCGGGCTACAACGTCGTGCGAATCCCGCAGGTAAGGCGCTATTGCACGGTTCGTAATCTTTCAACCTGCGTTGCCAATCCCGGTGCGGCGCGGATGTGCAGCGCCGGCGGGGCAATCGACCGAGTGTGGGCGACCTATGCCAATTCGATCCGCGTGGGAAACAAGATGATGGTCCCCGTCTATCGCGACGTGCCGGCAGAGCTTGCGGACGCGATCGCGGCACAGGAGGCGAGTGCGCTGGCGACGTTCCAGGCCACGCTCGACCAGGAGTACGGGGAGGGAGTGGTCCAGGTCACTCCCATCGTGTCGGACTTCATGATTCCTTGCCAGGGATCCGTGCACTGCATCTCCATGACCTACGGGCCACCCGCAGCGGTGCCGTAGTACGGCAGGCAACCAATACTTGACCCACCTGACGGACCGGCGGTCCTCGCTGGCCCGTTTTCTTTGTGTGCCCAGCACGGGCATGGACGGGAGGTGGAAGTCCTCTGGGGAAGCTGGTCGCAGCGACCCCGAGCAAATCGCAAGGCGAAGAAACCGGTGAAGAGCTGGTCCGATCGCGAGGTCGGCGCCGAAAGAAGCGATAGCGAAACCGCGAGTCGACGAACAGAAACCGGATATGAGGCGCTGCCAACCGGGGCGAGCGGGCAAAGAACCGCGAAGCTCCTGCGACCAAAGGGAAGTGGCGTAGATCCGGGGATTGCGCGGGGAAGTCCATGACTCTTACCTGGGGAGATCTCGCCTTATGCCTGAAAGGGCGACGTTGAAGAGACGGGGCGAGAAGTCAGCAGAGGCCGTACGAGCCGCGAGCAGCATCGGCAGGGATGGTTCAGAAACCTACCGGAGCCGAGAACCAGCGAGCGGCAAAGGGCCAAACGGAAGGAAGAACGAAACGACCATGAGTCTCGGAAGTGCCAGGCGCCAGAAGACCGCTCAAGCGGGGCTCCCGTTGGAAGCAAGGGGTGAAGCCCCCCAAGTCCAACGAAGCGGCGAAGCACCGACGGCGGCAAAAGGAAACGAGCGTTCAGGAAACGATCGCCTGATGGAGAAGGTGGTCGAGCGCGGCAACGTCAAGGCGGCGTTGAAGCGAGTGAGGCAGAACAAGGGCAGTCCCGGTGTAGATGGGATGACGGTGGATGAGCTGCCGAAGCACTTGGTTGAAAACTGGGAGGCAATACGAGCGCAATTGCTCGATGGCACTTATCAGCCAAACCCGGTGCGGAGGCAGGAAATACCGAAGAGCGGCGGTGGAGTCCGAGAGCTCGGGATTCCAAGCGTGCTCGACCGGTTCGTCCAACAAGCCATTCTTCAGGTGCTTCAACCGATGTTTGACCCAACTTTCTCGGAACACAGCCACGGCTTCCGGCCTGGGCGCAACGCGCACGAAGCGGTGTGCGAAGCGCAGCGATACATCCAGGAAGGAAAACGGGTAGTGGTAGACGTGGATTTAGAGAAATTTTTCGACCGCGTTGGCCACGACGTGCTGATGGGAAGACTGGAGAAACGCATCGGGGACAAGCGGATGCTGGGGCTGATTCGTCGCTACCTGCAAGCCGGCATCATGGTGAACGGAGTGGTGATTGAGCGGTACGAGGGGACACCCCAAGGGGTCCACTTTCACCGTTAATGGCAAACGTGCTCCTCGACGAAGTGGATAAAGAGCTGGAGAAACGCGGGATCGCCTTCGTCCGTTACGCAGATGATCTCAACGCATATGTTGGGTCGGAGCGGGCGGGCGAGGATGCGATGGAGACGCTCAAACGTCTCTATGCGGGACTGCGGCTTAAAATCAACGAGTCGAAGAGTGCGGTAGACCTTCCGCATCACCGCAAATTCCTCGGCTATAGCTTTTGGTACGCCAAGGGAGGCGAAGTGAAACGGAGGGTCGCGCCAAAAGCCCTTGAGGCAATGAAGAAGCGCGTACGGCAAATGACGCGCCGAAGCGGGGGACGGAGCATTCAAACCGTCATCGAGGAGATGCAGGATTACCTTCCAGGCTGGAAGCAGTATTTCCGACTGGCAGAGACGCCCGGCATCCTCCAGGCGATGGACAAGTGGATTCGCCATCGTCTGCGTGCCTTGCAACTCAAACAGTGGAAGCGAGGTAAGACCATCTATCGGGAGATGAGGCGTCTGGGCGCAAACGCAGACGCCGCTCGACAGGTGGCAGCGAACTCGCGACGCTGGTGGAGAAACTCCAGCAGGCTGCTCAGTACCGCACTGCCCACGAGCTACTACGACCGAATGGGAGTACCGAGGCTTGCCGGCTAACCTCAACTTTCCGAACCGCCGGATACGGACCCGCAAGTCCGGTGGTGTGGGAGGGGATCAGCGGACGATCCGCTGACCCCTATCCCGATTGGAAGCCCTTCAAAATAGAGCAGGACTATGGCTGGTAGATATTGTCCGAACTGCGGAAACGCGCTGTCAGTTGCAGCTTCAGCGTGTGAACACTGCATGCGACTGGGAATGGCCGCACCCGTTTCCCTAGCGCTGCCGCAAGTGCTCGCAGCAAACGATCTCACCGCTCCTACGGGGCTGAACGAGACCGGGGAACCAGTTCTGGCGCGATGATGCTGGCCGGTTTCGAACGAAAGGCGCCTTAAGCCCTTCGGGGATGCCCTCCGCTACGCGCGTCGGTTCTTCCGCGGGCGGGGAATGTTGTATTCATCCAGGCGCGCGATAAAAGTGCCGCGGGACATTCCGAGCGACTCCGCAGCGCGGGATTGATTGCCGCCGCATTGTTCCAGCGCGTCGATGATTCTTTGCCGCTCGACGGGATCGCGCTCGGGCACCGCCGCCTTGGGTTCTTCTTCGCGCAGCGCGGGAGGGCTGACCTTGTCCAGCGGCACGTCCCTGGGCGAGATGACCTGGTCGGCACACAAGGCGACGGCTCGCTCCATCGCGTTGCGCAGCTCGCGGACGTTGCCGGCCCAGCGGTGCGACTTGAGTCGCTCGAGCGTCTCGGCGGAAAGCTGCTTCCTTTCGATCCCGGCCTTCTCGCAGGCCTCAGCCACGAATTTCTGGGCGAGCCCGGGGATCTCGGTGACCCGCTTTCGCAGCGGCGGAACCTCCAGCGATATCCCGTTGAGCCGGAAGAACAGGTCCTCTCGGAAGGTGCCTTTGGCCACGTCGGCGTCGAGATCGCGATTGGTGGCGGAGATGAAGCGCACGTCGATGGACCGGGGCTTCAGCCCGCCGAGCGGCAACACCTCGCGCTCCTCCAGCGCTCGCAGAAGCTTCACCTGCATGTTCATCGGCAGCTCGCCCACCTCGTCGAGCAGCACGGTTCCGCCGTCGGCCGTCTCGAACAGACCCTTCTTCGAATGGGTGGCGCCGGTGAACGCACCGCGCTCGTAGCCGAACAGCTCGCTTTCCAGAAGGCCCGGCGGCAAAGCGGCGCAGTTGAGCTGCAAGAAGGGATTGTGCGCACGGCGCGAACGCTGGTGCAGCTCGTTGGCGATGTAGCCCTTGCCCACGCCGGTTTCGCCGAGCAGCAGCACGCTCAAGGTGCTGGGCGCGACGCGGTCGACGAGCCGCTGAAGCGCTTCCATGGGACGCTCACCGGCGGAGGGGGTGATTCCGGAGCGGCGCGCGTGGGCCGAGTTCCAACCTTGCACGAGGATCAGCGTGGTGCCGACTTCGATGCTGTCGCCGAGCCCGATCTCGACGGTCTCCTCGGCGCCGACTCGGTTCCCGCGGACGTAGGTTCCGTTCGCGCTGCCGAGGTCCTCGACCCGAAGCGTCTCGCCCAGGTGAAGCACGGCGTGCTTTCGCGAGATCGACGGATCGTGAATGCAGATGGCCGCATCTTCGGAGCGCCCGATGGAAACCGAACCCGAGCGGGGCAGCTCGTGCGTGGTGGCGGTTCCTTCGCCGATGATGATCAAGCGAAGCGTGCCGAGACCGGCGGTCGGACGGTGTGCAACTGGAAGGGTGGTTTCCCAGTCCCGGGCCATCTAGCTCCGCAATGTTATTGGGGAACGGTTCAAAACTCCACGTCGGCGCCAGTTGGGGACTGATGCCCGGGCGCTTTGGAGCCCGCTGCGAGGAGGGGGATTCCTGCCTGCTCCAGTGTGGTTGGAGTGCAGCCGTGCAAATCCTCCCTCGCGAAGGCCACAAACAGCCGATGCCTTCAGCTCGCTCGCTCGCCGCAGATCTCCCGCGCATCGCGTCGTCGGCAGCGGCTGAGGGAATCGATCTATTCACTGCTCGGCGACGAACTGCTGCAGAAGGGCCTCGGACTCAGCGCAGACAGTGCAGCAATCGTGCTCCTCGGCGTCCGCGTGTTCCGCGCAGTACTCGAAGCCGCAATCGCCGCAGTAGATAAGGACGAACTGATCATCTGCAACGACCAGCCCGCAGTGGGCACACTGATCAATGTCGAGAGAGATGGCCGCATTCATCACATCACACCGGTCGTTTCGGGCCGGGCTCCTTTGCAAACCGGATGCGCCAAACCCGCATCCAGCTCTCAGTTGGTGTCCACGATGCCTATCGTGAGGGTCTGACATCCTGCAAGTGCAGGGCGGAATGGAAGCGCCCTTTCGTACGGTCGTGCGTCGGCGCGCTATGCCAAGCGGGCGATCGGCGTTGTTTCCATCAGCAGCTGATGCCCGCCAGCGAAACGCCTGGCCTCATGGAAGCATAAACCCCGCGCCCTCGAGCAGGTGCTGGACGTAGTGCTCATCCTCTCGCGGGACCTCGGTGCTTTCGCTGCTTCCTTCAACCGCAACGTTCGGCTCCATTTGCTGACGACACGCCATTCATTTAGTGGAACAAAATCACGGAAAGATGAACAACTTGATCAATCTCTTTGCTCATCATGCACAAACGGGTTGTTTCATCATTTTCATTCGTGTGTAAGGTGAAGACATGATTCAGCGATTGAATGGCATGTCTCGTGCTCACTCTTCTTGGCATGAGTGATAAGAGACCCAGTTTGGACCGAGTCCGCAAGGATGGCACGCGGACGCTGTATGAAACATCGCGGGACGATCGAACGGAGGGACTTCCGAGAGCATCGGACAAGCCGTTCTTGCCTCGGGAGCTGCCGGTTGCGGATGCTCGGTATGCCATCTCACGCGAGCAGGCTCGGGGCGGCCTCGGTCGAATCTTGGAGGCCCACGACCTTCGATTGGACCGGCCGGTCGCGGTGAAGGAACCGCTCTACAGTGGGCTGGACGTGGAGGCTCGATTTATTCGGGAGGCGCTGATCACGGCGCGTTTGCAACATCCGGCGATTGTTCCCGTTCACGATCTCGGCAGGACGGAGGAAGGCAAGCCCTTTTACGTCATGAAAATGGTGGCCGGCCGTTCGCTGGCGGAAGTGCTCCGAGGAAAACAGCGCCTCGCAGAGAGGCTCTCGCTTCTGCCAAATTTGATCGCGGTTGCGGATGCGATGGCCTACGCGCATGCGCACGGAATCGTGCACAGAGATCTCAAGCCGTCGAACGTGCTCGTCGGGCCGTTCGGGGAAACGGTGATAGTTGATTGGGGATTGGCTGCGGATCTCAATGCGAGTCGGTCGTATTCGGTCACCGGCGCCTACGACCTCGCTGTCTCAGAGCTCACTACCGCAGGAACCGTGATGGGAACTCCGGAATACATGCCGCCGGAGCAAGCACAGGGCCGGAGCGTTGACGAGCGCGCGGATGTCTACGCGATCGGGGCAATGCTTTATCACATATTGTCCGGCGCACCTCCCTACGAGGCCGCCACTTCCGAAGAAGTCCTCGAGAAGCTAGTCACCGTGGATCCGATCCCGATTTCACAGCGCCATTCCGGAGTACCTGCGGAGCTCGCTGCAATTGTAACCAAGGCAATGGCTCGCGATCGGAGCCATCGGTATCCAACGGCGAAGGAGTTGCGAGAAGAGCTGAGGCGATTTGAAACAAATCAGGTCCTGAACCCGAGAAGGAAAAGCGCGGGCCGACGCGGATGAGGTTCCGCCTCTCACAGCGAATCTGCCGGCCTGGCGCCGAATGTGGGAGTGCAGTGCTCACGTCATCCGTTCTAGGATTTCGACTTGATGAAGCGTCTTTTCGGGGGACCTCTGAGCGGCGCACTCGCCGCAGCGCTCGCGGGTCTGTCTCTGGTCGCATGTACTCAGTCCGTCGGTGTTCCGGGCCCCGCCGGTGCCGCCGGTCCGCCAGGCCCTGCAGGCGACATCGGGCCGGCGGGAGTCCGTGGTCCGCCGGGAGACGCTGGTCAACCGGGACCGGGGTACACCGCCTATTCCGGAGCGCAAAACGCGACCGCTGCCACCACGGCGCCGGGTAGCACCTGGATCGACGTGCCGGGTACGCTCACCTCATTCAGCAGCACCGCAAATTCCGCCATTGCTGATCTGCTCGCGAGCGGATCGATCACCGCTACCGGGGCAGGTCCTGTCACGGGCTGCTCCTTGCGCTTTGTCATCGATGGGACCGCAACCGGCGATCCGACCTACGGAGATCGGTACCTTTCTGTTCAGCTAAGCCAATGGCACGCGTTCACACTCATGCAACGCAGCACCCTCGTCGCCGCGGGTCCTCACAACGCCAAGGTGCAGATGGCGCGCTTGAGCGCTGAGGGCACGGGGGAATGCCAGATTGACGCAGGCGAGTACAGCCAGGTTCGAGTGCTGATCAGCGTTCGTTGATCGAGCGCGGCTCCGTCGGCTCGGGAGCAGCTTTCAGCGCGAAGTAGCCTCGAGCAGGTGCGCTTGTTCAGCCTCGCAGGGCGGCCGCGGCGATGCCCGGCACCTTGAGCCAGCTGGGATCCATCTCGAAATCCACCAATCGACGCGCCACCTGGAGCAGCGTCTTGTGCCCAGGGAACCAGGGCGAAATCGGGAAGCTCTTCAGCGGCGCGCGCAGCACGCACTTCTCGATCTCCTCGAGCATGAAGCTGTTGTGCACCCATCCGCGCCCGCTCTGGATGTTCTCCAGCGAGCTGGTGGGGTGCGCGCCCCAGGGCGCGCTGCCGAGCGCGAAGATGGCCGCGGGCCAGGTGTTCACCGCCACCGCCCCGTAGCGCAGATCGCGGATGGCGTCCTCTACCGCTTGCTGCGCGGCCGGGTCCTTCAGCGTCTTGGGGTGCACGACGAGCGTGGCGTTCAACGTGCCCCACACCTTCTCGTTGACGAAGGCGACCGCATTCATGAGGAAGGAAACCGGGTCGGTGCCCTGCAGGCCGGTCTCCGAGAGCACCGCGCACCATGGCTCATCGTTGAAAACCATGTCATCCGTGCGCGCCGGGTCAACGTCCGGGATCAGCGCGTAGGGCAGCTCACCCGTGCGCGCCTGGCCAATCAACCGCAGGCCCTGGCGCCCCTCGGTGAATCGCTTCCAGCGCTGCTCGGCGCCGGGATAGTAGGCCTTGCGGACCGGAGCCTGGCCAATGCTCTTCCCCACCAGATCGATCAGCCGCTCGCGGCGCTCCCAGACGCGCGGCGTGACGAGCAGCTTGGCGGAGTTGCAGTTGAACGAGGCGTTGTTCACCACCATCCCGGCGATGTTGCCCGCCTGGAAATTCAGCTCGTCCTCTTCGTACGGTCCCGGCACTACGATCACCGGGCTGATGTTCCCCAGTTCCGAGGTGATCGATTTCTTGAGCAGCGGCTCGTGGCGCTTCTTGCGCGCCTCGCGCTCGGGGCCGGGCGGTCCCCAGACCATCATGTCGTGCGTCTTGTCCGAGCCGGTGATGTGGACCTCGTCCACCAGTGGGTGATTGACCAGGTACCCGCCCTCCTCCGCCCCGCCGTACACCACGGCGAAGAAGCCCTTGTCGACGGCGGTCCGGAAAGCGCGCTCCAGCAAGGGTCCCAGATATGCGTTCACCGGGTTCATTTTAAGGATGCAGACCTTCCCCTCGACGAACATCTTGTACGCGCAGTCGGTAGGCGGGATGGAGTTCACGTTGCCGGCGCCCAGCACCACGCAGACCTTCCCGCCGTGGGGGGTGCGATAGAACGAAGCCTGGTGCTCGGCGAGATTGTCTGCGGTGACGCCCGGTTGCAGGTACGTCTCAGCCGTATGCTTGGGCAGCAGCGTCGCATCCAGCGCGTTGATCGGATAGACGGCGATGGCCAGGCGGCCATCCGGGAGGGTCCGAATCCAAGACAGCTCGATGCGCGGCCGCCCGTGGCGGCTGATGTCCTTGAGGCTGTCGCTCATCAAGCGAAGGTTGCGGAGCACGATGGTGGGCCCGGCCAGCCACTCCTCGCCCGCGAGCGGGCTATGGGGATCGATTCCCTTCGCCTGGCACGCGGCCATGACGCTTTGCTCGGCGACGGCTCGAAACCCCTCGCGCATTTCCTCGACGAGGGGAAGCCGCTCCTTCGCGCTCAGCCGAGCGAAAGCCTTGGCCCCATCCCTCATGCGCGAGACCAGCTCGTCGAGCTTCTGCGTGGCGGTCGGCATTGGAACCTGGACGGCCATGGCGCCTCCCTTGTAACGGAGCACCGCACCATAGCGCTTCTGTGGCGGAGGCGCTCCGATCACGGATTGGCGCGCTCGGCTTGAACGTGGATTAGCTCGGACGCCTCGACTACGGGCTGCGCCCTACGCTCGGCGTGAACGGTAACGGGCTGCGCCCTGCGCTCGGGGTGAACGGTAACGGGCTGCGCCCTGCGCTGGGGTGAACGGTTGCGCTACTGGTCGTCGGGCGTCAGGCTCATGGCGTCCTGAGCGCTGCCGCGATCATAGGGAGGCCGCGACCCTCCGGCTACCCGCCGCGGCTGCGCCGCTTCGTCCGGCGAGAGCACCAGGATCAGCTGTCCACCCTCGAACTCCCCGGCGTGCTGGAAGAGGGAGCCTTCGCGTCCCAGGGTCAATGTCGTGCTGGCCAGATGCGAGATGTCCACCTGCACCGTCGCCGTTCCCGCCTTGATATCATCGAGCCGCAGCGTCGCGGTTCGCCGGTTGGGCAGCTTCACCTCCACTGGCTTACGGCGCAGGGAAAGCTTCTCGGACGAAAGCCTCCGGAAGGAGGTAAACGCAAATCCCTTCTCGCTGAACTGGTCCTTCATCTTGGCGAGCGTCGGCGGATCGATGGCGTTGCCCTTGTTGGAAGCCAGGATCACTTCCGCCGTCACCCGGACCTTGGGCTCGGCAGCCGCCGCGGGCGTGGCGAGAAGCGCGATGAACGGAAGAGCGCTCATCCCCATCCATCGTCGGGTCATTCTCACAGCTCTCCCCCTCGAGGACGCTCCTGATTCAACTTGGGGGCCGGCGTGGATTGCTTGGCCGGCTTGGGCTCCATGTCCAGCTCCTCGGTCTGAACTTCCTCGGTTCGACCGCCGCCGGATGCCTCCAGCCCATGCCGATGACTCACCAACCAGATGATCGCGTCGCCGCCTTCGCTTTTCATCACCACCGGGGCGACGTGCGCCTCCGGATCCGTGCTGACCGTCTGGACGGCCATGCGCGGGCTCGCATAGCCCTCGGGCATCCCGCTTCTAGCCACCGAAACGGCACCCACCACGAAGGCAGCGACAGCAGCCGCCGCGAACGAGGCGATCGCCCCGCGACGGTAGGTGAAGAGCTCGCCCAAGGAGATCTTCCAGCGCTCGAGCAGCGGGGGCCGTTCGGGCGTCAGCCGGGCCATCACCCTCTGGCTGAAGTCGCGGAAATCCACGTCGTCGGCCAGCATCTCCATCCCGACCCGAATCAGCGCGGACTCGGCGCGCAAATCCGCGGCCCGTCCGACGCAATCACTGCAGGCGGACAGGTGCCTTTCCACGTCCACTCGCTCTTTCGGAGAGAGCTCGCCGTCGATGAAGGCGGACAACTTTGGGATGAATTCCTCACATGCGGTTTTCGACGCCATGACTCTCACCGGACTTTGCTGCTTACAGGAGGACCAGACGCGCCGCCTCCTGCAATTATTCGAGACTTTTTATTCGCTTCCTATCCCGCTCTTTGCCTCGTCTAACTCTAAGTACTTGTTTAGAATTTTCTGAATCTTCGCCCGGGCATGGAACAGGCGCGACATCACCGTGCCCTTGGGAATCTCCAGCGTCCGCGCTAGGTCCTCGTACGACATTCCCTCCAGCTCGCGCAGCAGGAGGATGGCCCGGTGCTTCTCGGGAACCTCCTGGAGGGCCTCCTCGATTTTCGCGGCCAGCTCCTTGCGCAGAAGGCTCTTCTGCGGGTTGGTTCCCAGCCTCGAGCCGAGCGCGCCGATGTTCGCTTCGGCTGAATCGAGCTGGATGTTCTCGTCGAGCTCCACGTGCTCGCCCTTGGCGGCCGCGCGCCGGCGCAGCACGTCGATGCAGATGTTGACCGTGATCCGGTAGAGCCAGGTGTAGAAGCTCGAGTCGCCCTTGAAATGGTCCAGGTACTTGTGGACCTTGACGAACGCCTCCTGCGAAACGTCCATCGCCTCTTCCCGGTCCTTCACCATTCCCAGCGCGACCGAGTACACCTTCCGCTGGTAGCGTTCGACCAGCAGCTTGAAGGCCCGCTGATCGCCGCTGCGCACGCGCTTGACCAGAGTGAGATCGTCGGTAGCCAAGGGTCGGGCAACTTAGCAGCGATCGGGTTTCAGTCCAGCACGGCAGGGCGAACAGGAAGCGCGGCGCCTTGCATAGGACGGACCAATCCCGGCTTTATTCGCCGTCACGTCCAATCGCGAGGGGTCTGGAGCACGGCGAGCAGCCGCGCCTCCTCGCTTCCGGGGGCTGGACGATAGTCATAAACCCATCGCGCGGTCGGGGGCAGGGACATCAGAATGGACTCCGGCCGGCCGCTGGTCTCCAGGCCAAAAACGGTGCCGCGGTCATAGAGCAGATTGAATTCGACGTAGCGCCCGCGCCGCATCTCCTGCCACGTTTTTTGCTCGGGCGTGAAGGGCAGCGCTCGCCGCCGCTCCACAATCGGCAGGTAGGCGGGCAAGAAACTCCGGGCGCAGTCCTGAACGAACTCGAACTCGCGCTCCAGATCTCCGCCCATGTCCTCGAAGAACAGCCCTCCCACCCCGCGCGTCTCGCCGCGGTGCCGCAGCCGGAAGTAATCGTCGCAGGTCCGCTTGAAGCGCCGGTAGTACGAGGCGTCGTGCCGGTCGCACGCCGCCTTCAGCGTTCGGTGGAAGTGAATCGCATCTTCATCGAACAGGTAGTACGGCGTCAGATCGGTTCCACCGCCGAACCAGGACTTGGCTCCCTGGGTGATCAAGCGGAAGTTGGCGTGCACGGTCGGCACCATCGGGCTTTCCGGGTGGAGCACCAGCGAAAGTCCGGTGGCGAAGAAGCGGCGCCCCTCGCCCTGCAGGCGCCGCGCGAAAGCCTCGGACAGCTCGCCGTGAACCGCCGAGGTGTTCACGCCTGCTTTCTCGAGCACCGCGCCCCGCTCCAGGATCCGCGTCTTGCCCCCGCCGCCGCCCTCGCGCGTCCAGGCGTCCTCCTTGAATCGCCCCACGCCGTCCAGCCGCTCCAGGGCCGCGCAGATCTCGTCCTGCAGCGACAAAATGAAGCGGCTCATTCTCTCCTGCAGCGACTCGACGGCCGACATGGGCCCTCAATGAATCGGGCTGTCCGCCTCGATCAACGCGATCGCGCCGAACTTCGCCTCGTACTTGGAGACGTTGTCCTGGATCGCGTGCAACAGCCGCTTCATGTGCTTGGGGTTGGTGATGATCCGCGACCGGACCTTGGCCTTCGGCTGCTGCGGCTGCACGTAGATGAAGTCCATGGTGAACTCGGTCTCGGTGTGATTCACCAGCGCCATGTTGATGTAGTGGCCGTTGGCCACATCGTCGTCGAGCTGGATCTGAAGCTGGATTTCGGTGGTCTTGGGAGGGTCGGCCATGGCGAAGTCCATATCGCTACGGCTCGCGCGTTGCTAGGGTGTTTTGCGAAGTGCGAACTCGGCGGATGGACCCAGAGAAGACGGCCCCCTTCGAGCTGGGGCACGGCGACGACGCGTGCCTGCTGATCCACGGATTCACCGGCAGCCCCTGGGACGTGAGGCCCCTGGGGGACGCGCTGGCGGGGCGAGGGTATCACGTGCTGGGCATCTGCCTGCCCGGGCACGGCAGTACTCCCGAGGCGATGGAGCTGGTGACTCATCGCGACTGGCTCGAAGCGGCGGAACAGGCGCTATCCTCGCTGCGGTCGTTTCCCCGCGTCTTCATCGGCGGGCTCTCGATGGGCGCGCTGCTCGCTCTTCTCCTCGCGGCGCGATACCCGGACAGGATTGCGGGTCTGGCGCTGATCGCGCCCGCGCTTCGCTTCCGGGGATGGCCGATGTGGGCGCTGCGCCAGGCCCGCTACTTGCCGCTTCTCGATCTGCTCCGGCCGTTCATCGAAAAGCAGAGCACGGACATCGAAGATGCGGCGACTCGGGACGCGGCGCCGGTGCTCGCGGGATTTCCTTCGGCGCGATTGCACGACGTCTGGATCCTGCAGGACAAGGTTCGCGAGATCCTGCCGAACGTCCGGACGCCGGCGCTGATCGCCGTGGCCAAGAACGATCACGTCGTCTCGAGCTACGGCGGCCGCGAGCTGCTTCGCGGGCTGAGAAACTCGCGTCGCGTGGAGTGGCTGGAGCTGGCGGAGGGATTCCACATCATCCCGCGCGACCGGGGCGGCGCGCGCCTGGCGGAAGCGGTCAGCCAGTTCTTCGGGCGCATCAAGGACGGCGGCGATCCGTAGCTCGCTCCTCGAGGAGAAACGATGGCGAAGCAGCGATACGTATTGGCGATCGACCAGGGGACCACGGGCACGCACGTGCTGGTGATCGACGCGCGCCTTCGCGTGGTGGGCACGGCCTATCGCGAGTTCCGGCAACACTTCCCCCGGCCGGGATGGGTCGAGCACGATCTCGGAGAAATCTGGCGCTCGGTCGAGGAGTGCGTCGGCCGCGCGATCCGGAGCGCGCGGATCAAGGCCGGCGAGGTGGCGGCGATCGGCATCACCAACCAGCGCGAGACCACCGGGCTGTGGGCGCGCGACTCGGGCAGGCCGGTCCACCGGGCCATCGTCTGGCAGGACCGCCGGACCGCGGGGCGATGCGCTGAGCTGAAAGAGCGCGGCGAGGAGCCGCGGGTGCGAGAGAAAACGGGGCTGGTGCTGGATCCGTATTTCTCGGGCACCAAGCTGGAGTGGCTGCTGGAGCACGTTCCGCACGCGCGCGCGCGCGCCGAGCGCGGCGACCTGTGCTTCGGCACGGTGGATACCTGGCTCGTCTACAACTTGACCGGCCGCAAGTGCCACGTCACGGACGTCTCCAATGCCAGCCGGACGCTGCTGATGGACCTGCGCACGCTGGCCTGGGATTCGCAGATGCGCGCGCTCTTGAACGTGCCCGCCGAGGTGCTGCCGGAGATCCGCGGCTCGTCGGAGGTCTACGGTTCGACCTCGGGCGTGCGGTCCATTCCCGATGGGATTCCGGTAGCGGGAATGGCCGGCGACCAGCAGGCGGCTCTGTTCGGCCAGGCCTGCTTCGCACCGGGCGAGTCCAAGTGCACCTATGGCACCGGCGCATTCCTGCTGATGAATACCGGTGCCGCGCCGGTTGCCTCGCAATCCGGGCTTCTGACGACGCTGGCATGGAGGATCGCCGGACGGACCACCTATGCGCTCGAGGGCAGCTCGTTCATCGCCGGCGCCGCGGTGCAGTGGCTTCGCGATGGATTGAAGATGATCAAAACCTCGCGGGACGTGGAATCGCTGGCGAAGAAGGTGGAGGACTCAGGCGAGGTGGTGTTCGTTCCGGCGCTGGCCGGGCTCGGCGCTCCGCATTGGCGACCCGATGCCCGGGGTCTATTCGCCGGCATCGACCGCTCGACCACTGCCGCGCATCTCGCCCGCGCGGTGCTGGAGGGCGTGGCGTTGCAGATATTCGATCTCGCCCAGGCCATGAAGCGGGACTCGGGGCACGAGATTCCAGCGTTCAAGGTCGACGGCGGCGCGGCCGCGAACGATCTGCTGATGCAGTTTCAGGCGGATGTCCTGGGAACGAATGTGGTGCGGCCCACAAATCTCCAAACGACCAGCCTCGGCGCGGCGTTCCTGGCCGGCTTGGGAACCGGCGTGTGGAAGAGCGAGGAGGAGATCCGGAGATCCTGGAAGATCGATCGCACATTCAAACCCAGGATGCGGGCCGACGACCGCGAGCGTCAGCTCGCGAAGTGGCGCCGCGCGCTCGAGCGCGTTTGACCATTCCGTTCACGCCGAGCGTAGCGAAGCGAAGTCGAGGCGACCCCTCGACTCCGCGACTGACGTCGCTACGCTCGGGACGAACCTGCCGCTCAGCGGCAGGGCGAGACGGTGATCGCGTCTGCGTCGAAGCCGTCCATCGCCGGCACCCAGCCCGACTGAGGGAACGCAAGGGTGGCATGCGCAGCGAGCTGCGAGGGAAATCCCTGAGGAGGCATCCAGTCGATCGCTCCCGTTCCGCCATTCGCGGCCACCGCCGAACCGCTGGCTCCCGTCTTGCCGCAGTCGCTCGCCTGGTTCGAGATGGACGCTTCCTGGACGCCCCATCCCTGTGGCACGGTGAGAGGAATCGCGCTGAACGAAGCGGGGCTGGCGAGAACCAATCGCGTGCACGTCCCTCGGCTCGAGTCGGCCCGGAACACAAAAAGCCGATCATATCCGCCGATCAGCTGGCAAGCGCTGTAACCCGCGCGGGCCGCCTCGTTACCGGCATCGGGCCCGTCGCGGCCGGATGAGCACGACGTCCATGTCACCAGGGCCGCCAACCAGAGAGCACGCATCGGCGGCCGCATGAAATCCTGTATCAATTCGCCATCCGAACCGGCCCGAGCGAGCATCACTGTCGACGGCTCAAGGCTCCTTGTCAACGTGTGACAACACCCGCCGAGCTGGCGAGTCGATCGCGTTCTATCGCGATGAACCGGGTTGTGAGCCCGCCGTCTCGAGCAGATCCCGCTACCTGGAACTCGCCGTCGCTTGACAGCCAAAGAAGCTGAGGCAGGTTGTCGCGATGATTCCGACCAAATACGACCCCAGGTTCGATTACTACTCCGTTCTCAAAGTCACTCCTTCCGCCACGCCGAGCGAGATCAAGGTCGCGTTCTACCGCGCGGTGCGCGAGGTGCATCCCGACCTCAATCGCCAGCACAAGCGATCCACCCGGCGCACGCAGCGGATCAACGAGGCGAAGATTCTCCTCCACCCGAGCAAGCGCGCCGAGTACGACCTCGCTCGCGCCGAGTACTGGACGACGCGCCCGGCCCCGACTGCCCGGAAAAAAACAACTCGGACTCGCGCTACGCGGCGACGAGTGTCCAGACCGGCGGAAAGCCCAGCGGGTTGGGAGGCCGAGCTCGGAGACCTCGCCGACGCGTGGGTCCGGATCGCCGAGGGTTTCCTGCGCGGGCTGCGCCAGGCCTGACGGCGATGCTCAGCCGGGCTGCCGCTGATGGCGATCTGCACCGCGCAGCGGCAGGTGCCGGCGATCAGCACCGCGCAGAGGTGCTCGGCCATCCGAATCCTCGGCAGCAGGCGTGCAGCTCGGGAAGCTCAGCGATCAGGTGCGGAGCTCGAGGATGCTGAGCGCCACCAGGGAGTAGAGAAAAGCATGCACGATCGCCTCGGGGCGCTGCGCCGCCTCGATCAGCTCGGTCACCGACCGGTTGCCATCGACTTTGGCCAGCAGCTCTGCTTCCCACTTTTCGAGCTGCACCTCGTGCAGCTGATAGTCCGGCTGCAGCGAGGGGATCAGCAGGTCGTCGTGGCTGAGCAACCGTTTGAGGCGCTCGGGCTTGTAGAGCTTCTTGATGCCGCGGACGATCAGCATCGCCGGATGCACGTCGAGCTTGATCGGCTCCGCGGTCGCCTTGTCCTTGAACGTCAGGACGTAGTTTCCGTCTTCCCAGCCGAACAGCGAGTAGATGATCGACTTCACCTGCTGCCCGACGAAGTACATCCGCTCGGTGTCCTTGAGCAGGCCGCGTTCGAGCAACACTTCGCCGATTCGCCGTTTGGTGGCTTTTCCCGCCGCCAGTGCGTCGTCCAGCTGGTCCGGTTTGATCTTTCCCACGCGCGTCAGGAACTGGCCGAACCGCTCGGAGAGCAGGTTGGACATCGCGAATACCGGCTGGCCGTTCTGGAAATAGACGATCTTCTTCACCTTGCCGCGCTGCACGCCCAGCTCGCCGGTCTCGCGCGCGAGATGGAAGGCGGTGATCAACGAGGGGAGGTTGTCGCGCAACTCACCCCGGATGCGCTCGTTGCTCAGCGCCGCGGTGGCGGCAGTGGCGGCGATTGGACGCGTTGCGGGGGCGGAGGCTGGCTGCGGCTTCGCGCTCGGTACCTGGGAGGCGGTCAGATTGGCGCCGCGGATCTCCGCGACCAGGTTGCCGCCTCCGGTCACCTTGATGATCCCGGTGAGCTCCATCGCGTTTTGCGACGGGTCATCCTCCTGCACGTGCACGTCCACTTCGACGTCGAAGGGGTCTTCGGCCGGGGCGACCTCCGCCGTGGGCTTCTCGGCGGGAACGATCTTTCCCACCACCTCCAGCAACTTTTGACCTTCGAAAGGCTTCTCGAAGTATCCGGCCGCTTGATACTTGGAACGCGCCTCGAGCGCGTGACGCCCGGCCTTGAACACGCCGGTGATGAAGATCAGCGGGATCTTCGGCTGCTGCTTCCGCAATCCGTCCGCGACCTGGTAGCCCATCATGTCCGGCAAGAGGATGTCGAGCACGGCGATCGCCGGAGGGCTGGTCTGCGCCGCATCGAGCGCCTGTTTCCCTTTCGCGGCTGCGAGCACCGAGTAGCCGGCCTGCTCGAACAACCGGGTGAGCAGCGAGAGCAACTCCCGATTGTCGTCTACCACGAGGATCTTGGGAGGCATCCCAGGGGCAGCTTAGCAAAATGGATGCGGCCTACCTTCGTGCGCATTGGGCGCACAGGGTGCGCTGCGGCTGCTATCCCATTGCTTTCTCGCCTCGCCGATCGTAGGTGAATCGCTCCGTCAGAGGAGAGTGCATGGCCGAGAAGCTGCTGCCGCGGGACAAGGGATTCGCCGAGTGGTACGTGGACCTGGTTCTCAAGGCGAAGCTCGCCGATTACTCCGAGGTGAAGGGCTGCATGGTGATCCGTCCAAACGGATTCGCCATCTGGGAGAACATGCAGCGCGCGCTGGACCGGATGTTCAAGGACAGCGGCCACCGCAACGCCTACTTCCCGCTGCTGATCCCGGAGAGCTTTCTGAAAAAAGAGGCCGAGCACGTGGAGGGCTTTGCCCCGCAGCTGGCTGTGGTGACGCATGCCGGCGGCAAAAAGCTCGAAGAGCCATACGTGATCCGGCCCACCTCGGAGACGATCATCAACGCCACCTTCTCGCGCTGGATCCAGAGCTACCGCGACCTTCCGCTGCTGATCAACCAATGGGCCAACGTGATCCGCTGGGAGATGCGGACCCGTTTGTTTCTCCGCACCACGGAGTTTCTCTGGCAAGAGGGCCACACCTGCCACGAGACGGACGAGGAAGCAGAGGAGGAGACCCTGCGCATTCTGGAGATCTACCGGACGTTTGCCGAGGAGCACATGGCGATGCCCGTGCTCGCCGGCCGCAAGTCCGAGAGCGAGAAGTTCGCAGGGGCAGTGCGGACGTACTCGATCGAGGCGATGATGCAGGACAAGAAGGCGCTGCAGTCCGGAACTTCGCACAACCTCGGCCAGAACTTCGCCAAGGCATTCAACACCACCTTCCAGGGGCGCGACGGGAAGCAGGCTTACGTCTGGCAGACGTCGTGGGGAGTATCGACGCGGCTGGTCGGAGCGTTAATCATGACCCACTCCGACGACAGCGGGCTGGTGGTGCCGCCGAAGCTCGCATCCACCCACGCGGTGATCGTGGTGATCGGCAAGACCGAGGATGAACGCGCCGCGGTGCTGTCCAGAGCAGAGTCGCTCGCCGCCGAGCTGCGGAAGCAGGGCCTGGGCGTGATCGTCGACAACGACGAGACCAAGGGACCGGGATTCAAGTTCTACGAGTACGAGCTGATCGGCGTCTGCCTTCGCATCGAGCTCGGGCCCAAGGATATCGCCAAAGAGCAATGCGTGATGGTCCGCCGGGACAGCCGCCAGAAAGAGTTCGTGCCTCTCGGCGCGGCAGCATCTCGCGCCAAAGAGCTTCTGGATGCCATGCAGGCGGATCTCTTCGCGAAGGCGAAGAAGCTCAGGGACGACAATACCTTCGAGGTGAACTCGTTCGAGGAGCTGAAGGCGCGCGCCGACGACGGCTTCCTGCTGGTCCACTGGTGCGAGAGCGCCGTCTGCGAGGCCAAGGTGAAGGAGGAGACGGGGGTGACGACTCGCTGTCGGCCGTTCACGCTCAAGCAGGAAAAGGGAAAGTGCGTGGTGTGCGGGCAGGACTCTCCTGGACGAATGGTTTTCGCCAAGGCGTATTAGGGTCCGGGGGCCGCTGGGCTCAAATCACCCGGAGAAGCCAAAGATGAATGAAATCATTGAACGGGTGGGTCGGATCCTCTTTGCCCTGCCATTCATCGTGTTCGGCGCCGGTCACTTCGCCAATTCCGCGAGCATGGCAACCATGGTGCCCGTGTATTTGCCGGGGCCGCTCTTCTGGGTCTACTTGACCGGCGCGGCCCAGATTGCGGCGGGCATTGCCATCGTGATCCGACGGTACGATCGCGTGGCCAGCATTCTTCTGGCTGGTCTTCTGCTGGTCTATGTCGTCACGGTGCACATCCCCGGACTGTCTTCGCCGGATCAGACCCGCCGATTGATCAGCTTCGCGAATCTGCTCAAGGACCTCGGTCTGGCTGGCGGCGCTCTGGTGATCTCGACGCTGTCGCGGCGCAGCGGTCCAGACCGCGCGGAAGAAGGCCGACTGAGGCAAACGGCGCGCGCCGCATGATTCAGATGACTTGGTTCCGCCTCGCGGCTACTCGTCTTGCAGCAGCTTCTCCTCCCGCGCGAGCCGTTTGAGATCCTCCTTGACTCGCTCGAAGCGTTTGCGCAGAGCGGCTGCTTTGCGCGACACGGCCGCCTCGTCCTTGGGTTCGTCCTGCCCGAGCATCACCAGGCCAATCTCGTTCCAGGCCATTCGGCGGTCGATGCGCAAGATCAGCAACATCTGGTCCTCGGGGTCGAGGCTCTGCCGCAGCTTGAGCACCTCCTGCTTCACGTCGGACTTAAGGTGAGGCAGCGTCATCGTCCTCACGTGCTGCTCGAGCTTGGAGATGCCAGGATAGTCGGAGAGCGCGACGGTCTTGCGGAAGTGCGGCTCTCGCCGGAGCCGCTGCCACGCGTTGCGCGCCAAGGTATACGCCCAGGTCCGGAAGGTGCTCTCCCATCGGAAGCTGGGCAGCCCGGTCCAGAGGTCCTCGCAGAACTGCGCGAATACCTCGCCGGCGAGCTGATCGTCCCGCACCACTGCCACCAAGAACCCGAGGATCTCCGGACCGAACCCTTCGATCGCAGCGGTCGCCGCCTCCTTGAGCTCCCCCCGCTCATGGTGGCGCCGGATCCTGTGTTCAAGGACGCTTTCGTCCCGAGCCATTGGGCGGGCATGATAGCTCGGCTTTGCAAAGGAACGGTGCTCGGAGATGCGACTTTTCATTGCGGTCGAAGTGGACCCGGCGGTGCGCGCGAAAATCCTGCGCGAGGCCGACCGCCTGCGCCGCTTCGCTCCGCAGGCGAAGTGGGTCAACCCCTCCGGCATGCACGTCACCCTGGCGTTCATCGGCCAGCTTGCCGACGAGCGCGTACCCGAGGTGAAAACGATTCTCGAGGAGGTCGCCAGCCGGCACGCTCCGCTGTCGCTCAGCGCGCAGGGAATCGGCGGGTTCGGTGCTTCGCGCCATCCCCGGGTCCTTTGGATTGGCTTGGGCGGCGACATCTCCAGCCTGGGAAACATCAAGGCTGACCTGGAGCAGCGCTTGTTGCCGCTCGGGTACGAAGCGGAGAAGCGCGCGTTCAAGCCGCACTTGACGCTGGCGCGAGCGCGTCAAATGCAAGGCGATCCCGCGCTCGCGCCTTGCATCGAGGAATGCAAGGTCGCCTCCTTCGGCGAATCGCGCGTGGAACGCGTGATCCTTTTTCGCAGCGAGCTGTCTCCCAAGGGCGCCCGCTACACGCCGCTCGCGGAGCCGCTGCTTTCGGGCGGGCCGGCGCCATTCCCGGCCGAAGCGAAATGAAGTAAGCCTCCTCCATGGCTCACCTCGCTTGCATTCACCACGTGAGTTGGCTCGCGGCCGTGCCGGGTGGCAAGCACCAGTGCCTCTACTGCCGGGAGATCGTCACCAAGAAGGACATCTATCCCAAGTTCGAGGACCTCGGCGCAGAGTTTCAGGAGAAATGGGATCGGCACGAGAAGGGCGAGCAGGCGCCGCCCGCAGGCGCGACACCGGCCCCTTCGTGAGCAGGCCCCGTTCACGCCCCGTTCACGCCGAGCGTAGCGAGCCCCGTTCACGCCGCGTTTGCGAGCCCCGTTCACGCCGAGCGTAGCGAAGCGGAGTCGAGGCGTCCGCGGCCCCTCGACTACGGGCTTCGCCCTACGCTCGGGGTGAACGGGAGGCCCCTCGACTACGGGCTTCGCGCTACGCTCGGGGTGAACGGGGGTCATTCCCCGAGGTATGCCTTGCGCACCTCCGGGCTGGCCAAAAGCTCCCGGCCGGGGCCAGCCATCACCACCTCGCCGGTCTCGAGGACGTAGCCATAATTGGCCAGCGTGAGCGCGAGGTGCGCGTTCTGTTCCACCAGCAAGATCGACACGCCTCTCTGGTTCACCTCGCGCAGCGTCCGGAAGATCGTCTCCACCAACTGCGGCGCCAGCCCCAGCGACGGCTCGTCGAGGAGCAGCAGCTTGGGGCGGCTCATCAGCGCCCTGGAGATGGCCAGCATCTGCTGCTCACCGCCGGAAAGGGTGGCGCACATCTGGTGCTGGCGATCCCGGATTTGGGGGAACAGCTTGAAGCAGTACTCGATGTCCTGGGCGATCTCGGCAGCGTCCTTGCGCAGGTAGGCGCCCAGCTCGAGGTTCTCCATCACCGTGAGGTTCAAAAAGATGCCGCGCCCCTCGGGAGCGTGGGCCATCCCGCGAGGTACCAGCAGGTGCGACTTGAGCCCGGTGATGTCCTGCGACTCGAGCTGAATCTTTCCCGCGCTGGGTCGAAGCATTCCGCTGATCGCCCGCAAGGTGCTGGTCTTCCCCGCGCCGTTGGCGCCGATCAGCGCCACGACTTCGCCCTTGCCGAGGGAGAGCGTTACGCCGCGCAAGGCGTGAATCGCTCCGTACGAGACGTGCAGCCCCTGGACGTCGAGCAACGGCTCGCGCGGCGCGCGGCGGCCAAGTACCTTGGGCCCGGTCGCGACTGGAGCGGTCACCGCCATCCCGGCGCTCCAACATCCCATCCGCGGCGAGCCCGCCTGGCGCGCAGATCGCGCGCGCTCTTCGCGGACGCAGGCTCGCTCTCGTACCTCATGGCGCTGCCTCGGACGATGACTGCAGCCCGCCGTGCGCCTCGAGGTACGAGTCGCCCAGGTACGCCTCGACCACCTTGCGGTCGGTGCGCACTTGCTCCGGCGAGCCGCGGGCGATCGTCTCGCCGTGATCCAGAACGGTGATTTGCTCGCAGATGCCCATCACCAGCTTCATGTCGTGCTCGATGACCAGGATTCCCAGCGAGAACTGGTCGCGCAGCTGGCGGATCAGCAACATCAAATCCGCTTTCTCCCGCGTGTTCATCCCTGCGGCCGGCTCGTCGAGCAAGAGCACCCGCGGTCGCGTGGCGAGCGCGCGCGCGATCTCCAGACGTCGCTGCTCGCCGTACGGCAGGTTCCGCGCTTCCTCGTCGCGCCGGTGCGACAGGCTCATCACCGAAAGCAGTTGCTCGGCCCGACGCGTGATCTCCTCCTCCTCGCGCAAAAAGCCCGGGGTCAACAGAAGCGCCCTCCACCAGTCGCGGTAGTTGTCCGCTGCCTCCAGCATGTTGGCGATCCCGTTGGCCAGAGCGCCCTTGGTGCGCAGCGTCCGCAGGCGGTCCGGAGAAACCAGCCCGGTGTATTCCGAGTGGCACGCGACGCGGACGTTGTCGATCGCGGTGAGCGCTCGGAACAGCCGGATGTTCTGGAACGTGCGCGCCAGCCCAAGCCGGTTGATCTGGTGCGGGCTCTTCCCGTTCACGCGCTCGGAGCAGACGAAGATGTCTCCCGACGAGGGAGCATAGACTCCGGTCAACACGTTGAAGGCTGTGGTCTTCCCCGCACCGTTAGGACCGATCAGACCTTTCAGATCACCCTGCCGAATCTCCAGATTGAAACGGGACAGAGCTTTCAGCCCGCCGAACTGGATGCTGACCTCCTTGGCATGGAGGAGGACCTCGCTCATGCGATCCCCTTGCGGCGCCGCGGAAGCCACCGCGGTAGCACGTCCCAGATTTCCTTGGTGCCGAACAATCCCTGCGGCCGGACCAACATCAGCAGCACCAGGAGCAACCCGTAGATGGGCATCCGGATCTGATCGATTTTCTGCGCGATGCCAGCTTGGCCGCCGCTGAGCGCGGTGAACGTCGACCGCAGCGCCTCGGGGAGAAGCGTCAGGAACACGGCGGCGATGATCGCGCCGGTGGTGGACCCCAGCCCTCCGGCCACCACCATCACCACGACCTCGATCGATTTGACGAACGTGAATGACCCGGGATTGATGATCGGAACGAAGTGCGCAAACAGCCCGCCCGCTACGCCGGCGAAGAAGGAGGAGATCACGAAGGCGCGGACCTTGTACGCGGTGGTGTTGACCCCCATCGCTTCCGCGGCGACTTCGTCTTCGCGAATTGCCCACAGCGAGCGCCCGTGCGACGAGCCGGCGATGCGCCGCGCGACCAGCACGGTGAGGAAAACCCAGAACCAGACCATGAAGAAGGTGGAGCGCTGCGGGATGCCGGAAAGCCCGAGCGCGCGGCCGAAGGCCTCGGTGTTTTGCACGATCACCCGGATGATCTCCCCGAATCCAAGCGTGACGATCGCCAGGTAGTCGCCCTTGAGACGCAGCGAAGGCAACCCGACGATGAATCCGCAGATCGCCGCCGCCGTTCCGCCGACCAGCAAGGCCAGCACGAACATCAGCTGATCGGAAGCAGCGACCGGCAAGGCCGAGAGCGCCAGGTCCTTCACCTGCAGCGAGAACTTCCCCGAGATGTACGCGCCCACCGCCATGAATCCGGCGTGGCCAATGGAGAACTGGCCGGTCATGCCGTTGACGATGTTCAGCGAGACCGCCAGGATCACGTTCACCCCGACGATCGAAGCCAGGTACACGAAGAAGTGCATGTCCTCGACCACGAGCTGCAGCAGCGCCAGCACGGGAATGGCCACCGCGATCGGAAAGATTCCCCGCAGCCTTTGGGGCAGGCCGGCGGTGACCGGCAGCGCCGCCGTTTTCATCAGACCTTCTCCGCCGCTACTTGCCCGAACAGACCGGTGGGCCGGGCCAGCAGGACCACGATCAGGAACCCGAAGGCGACCGCGTCGCGCCAGCTCGAGGCGGTGTAGCCGACCACGAACTCCTCCACCAGCCCCAGCAAGAGCGCGCCGACCACCGCCCCGGGGACGTGTCCGATCCCGCCGATCACCGCCGCCACGAACGCCTTGAGCCCGACATAGAGCCCCATCAGCGGCTGAACCGAGGTGTCCTTGATCGCGTAGAGCAGCCCGGCCCCCGCCGCCAGCGCGGAGCCGAGCATGAAAGTGCCGGCGATCACCCGATCGGTGGGAATGCCCATCAGGGCCGCGACGCGGTGGTCGAAGGAAACCGCGCGCATTGCTCGCCCGAACCGGGTCTTGAACACCAGGTATTGCAGCATCACCATCAGCGCGATCGCGATCAGCAGCGAGATCACCTGCCAGTTCCAGATCACCACGTCGCGATCGCCGATGATCAACCACTCGTCGGGTTTGATGATCTCCGGGAATGCGCGCGGCGCGGCCCCTGGCAGCGGGCCGTAGTCCAATTGGAAGCCGTAGCTCAACGCGAACGAGATTCCGATGGCGGTGATCAGCGCCGTCAGGCGCGGCTTTTCACGCAAGGGGCGGTAGGCGAATCGCTCGATGGTTAGACCCAGCAGCGCGCAGCCACCCATGGCGACCAGGAAGATGAGCAGGATCCCGGCAAACGAGCTCTGCGCCCGGCCCAGGTGAAAAGCGGTGGCGTATCCGAGGTAGACGCCCACCATCATCACGTCACCGTGGGCGAAGTTGATCAGCTTCAAAACTCCGTAGACCATGGTGTAGCCGAGCGCTACCAGCGCATAGATGGTGCCCGCGGCGACGCCGTTGATCAGGTGCTGGAGAAAGTCTGCCATCTAAGGCGAGATCGTCGTGATGTACTTGAGCTTGGCGCCAGGCTCGACCTGGAGGACGACTGCGGGCTTCACGGCGTTGCGGTTCTCGTCCAGGGTGATCGTTCCCGCCACGCCCGGAAAGTCTTTGGTCTGGGCAATTGCGTCGCGGATGGCAGATCCGGACAGGTCGGGCGCGCGCTTCATCGCCGCGATGGCGACCCGCGCCGCGTCGTACCCGAGTCCGGCCAGCGAATCGGGAACGCTGCCGTACACCGCTTTGTACTCGGCGATGAACTTCTGCACGAGTGGCGATGGATTGTCGGGCGAGTAGTGATCGGAGAAGTAGCTGCCCTCGATCGAGCGGCCGCCCAGCTCGAACAGCTTCTCCGACCGCCAGCCATCGCCTCCCAGCATCGGCGCCTTGATCCCCAGCTCGCGCGCCTGCCGCGCGACGATGCCGACGTCGTTGTAGTAGCCCGGCACGTAGATGGCGTCCGGCTTCTGTCCCTTGATGGCGGTGAGCTGCGAGCGGAAATCGGTGTCGCCCTTGGAATACGCCTCCGTGGTCACGATCTTGCCGCCCATCTCGGTGAACTTGCGCGTGAAGTACTCGGTCAGCCCGAGCGAGTAATCCGACTTGTTGTCCTTGAGCACCGCCGCTCGGGTCAGCTTCAGGTTTTCCTTGGTGAACTTGGCCATCACGAAGCCCTGGAACGGATCGATGAAGCAGACGCGGAAGATGTAATTACCCACCTGCGTCACCTTGGGATTCGTCGAAGAGGGGCTGATCATCGGCACGCCGGCGGGTTGCGCCTTCTGCGCCATCGCCAGGGAGTTGGTGGAAGCGACCTCGCCGAGGATGACCTTGACGTGGTCCTGGCTGATCAGCCGCGTTGCCGCATTGGCTGCTTCCTCGGGTTTGCTCTGGTCGTCGTAGACCCGGACCACGATCTTCTTCCCCTTCACGCCTCCGCTTTCGTTGGTCTGATTGACGGCGAGCTCGATCCCATTCCGGGTGGAGATGCCGAAGGAGGCCTCTGCTCCGGTGAGGGAGCCCACCTCGCCGATCAAGATCGTGTCGCCATCCACGGTTCCCGCTCCGCCCGACGCAGCCGGAGTCCCGGGTTCGCCCGGAGTGGCTGCATGCACGCCTCCGCCCGGCGCCTGACCTGGCGCCGAAGAGACACCTTGCGGCGTTCCACCGCTTTGTCCCGCGCTCTGCGCGGGCGCGTTCTTTCTCTCGCATGCGCCCCCCACCACCGACAGCGCAGCGAGAACCGTGAGCGAAATCCGGCTCATTGAAAAACCTCCGAAGAAATCGAGGTCTTCTATGGGGGATCGCCAGAGTGGGTCAAGGAATCCTTGGAGCCCCCGGAGCGCGTTTCTCCAGCTCCGCGAGGTGATGTTCCAGCTCCCTCTCCTCCCGGGCGACGTCCAGGCCTTGCGCCCGCGCGCCATCCAGGGTGGCGATGCACATCAGCATCAGCTGCAGCGTGCCGCGGTCCGGCTCGCGATCAGGATGGCCGTACAACTCGTGCTTGAGCCGGTCGAGGATGGTCAGGTAGTCGCGAAGGCAGACCACGTCCGGCAGGTCGGCGACCGGTCCGGTGTTGCGGGTATCTGGAGCGAAGGCGATGCCCACTTCGGCCAGGGCAAACTGACTGCCATCCTCGCGCTGGAGGACCAGGTAGGGACGGCCAGTCTGCTGGTTGGTGCGCTCCTCCACGCTGAGGAGCCTCTCGATTTCCAGCGGGAGGGTCTTGGAGGAGTAGACGTCCAGCAGCGCCTTCCTCGCCTCGTCGAAGAGCACCGCGTTGGGGTGCCGCGCGCAGAACCCGCTGATCAGCGCCAACCGCGCGGCTCGAGAGGTGTCTTCCACGGGGCCAACTCGTAACCCAATCGCTCAGCCGCCGCCAGGTCCGCTCCGAGCGTAGCGAAGCACCCCGCTCGCCCCGAGCGTAGCGAAGCGGAGTCGAGGGGTCGCCGCCCCTCGACACGCTATCGTTCTGCCCGAGCGTAGCGCTGAAAGCGCGTAGTCGAGGGCGATTACCAGGCGACCCCTCGACTCCGCGACTGCCGTCGCTACGCTCGGGGCGAACGGCTACGTCCCGGCCTTCTGCTGGTCGAGGTAGATGGCGTCCGCGATCCGATAGGCGGAGCCCTCCAGCCGCTGAATAGACTCCTTCAGCCGGACCGTGTCCGCATCGGGCAGCACCTTCTTGAGCTCCTCAAGATCGCGCTGGATCTCCTCGCGCTCCTCCTCCTTGAGGAGGCTGGAATACTCCTCGAGCGACCGCTCGGTCGTGTAGATCAGGGCCTCCGCGTTGTTGCGCAGGTCTGCCACTTCCCGCTTCTTCTTGTCGTCGCTCTGGTGTGCCTGCGCGTCGGCGATCATCCACTGGATCTCCTGCTCGGAGAGGCCGGAGTTGCTGATCACGCGCACGGCCTGCTGCTTGCCGGTTCCCAGATCCTTCGCCGAGACGTGGACGATTCCGTTGGCGTCGATGTCGAAGGAGACCTCGATCTGCGGCACGCCGCGAGGCGCGGGCGGGATGCCCACCAGCTCGAAGCGCGCCAAAGTCCGGTTGTCCGAAGCCATCTCGCGTTCGCCCTGCAGGACGTGAACGTTGACCAGCGGCTGATTGTCCACCGCGGTGGAGAACACCTGCCCCTTCTTGCAGGGGATGGTGGTGTTCTTCTCGATGATCTTGGTGAACACCCCTCCCGCCGTCTCCACGCCGAGCGACAGAGGGGTCACGTCCAGGAGCAGAACGTCCTTCACCTCGCCCTTGAGCACGCCGCCCTGGATCGCCGCTCCGACCGCCACCACTTCGTCCGGATTGATTCCCTTGTGCGGCTCGCGGCCGAAGAACTCCTTCACCATCGCCTGCACTTTGGGCATGCGGGTCATCCCGCCCACCAGCAGCACCTGGTTGATCTGCGAAGGGCTGAGCCCGGCGTCGCGCAGAGCGGTCCGGCAGGGCTCGACGGTTCGTTCGATCAGGTCCTTCACCAGCTCCTCGAACTGGCGCCGGTCGATGCTCTCGGTGAGATGCTTGGGACCGGTCGCGTCGGCGGTGATGAAGGGCAGGTTGATATCCGTCTCGGTCGCGGAGGACAGCTCGTGCTTGGCCCGCTCGGCGGCCTCCTTGAGCCGCTGCAACGCCATCCGGTCTTTGCGCAGGTCGACGTTCATCGCCTTCTGGAAGCGGTCGGCGAGAAAGTCGATCACCCGCTGGTCGAAGTCCTCTCCGCCCAGGAAAGTGTCGCCGTTGGTGGACTTGACCTCGAATACTCCGGCGGTCAGCTCGAGCACCGAGATGTCGAAGGTACCTCCGCCCAGGTCGTAGACGGCGATCTTCTCCGACTTGCCCTCCTTCTGCCTGTCCAACCCGTAGGCCAGCGCCGCCGCGGTGGGCTCGTTGATGATTCGCAGCACGTTGAGCCCGGCGATGCGGCCGGCGTCCTTGGTAGACTGGCGCTGGCTGTCGTTGAAGTAGGCGGGGACGGTGATCACCGCTTCAGTCACCGGCTCGCCCAGGTAATCCTCGGCAGTCTGCTTCATCTTCATCAGCACGATGGCCGAGATCTCCGGCGGGCTGTAGCCCTTGCCGCGCACCTCCACCCAGGCGTCCCCGTTCTGGGCGGGGATCACGCGAAAAGGTGTGAGCCCGATCGCCTTCTTGACCTCGGGCGATTCGAACTTGCGGCCGATCAAGCGCTTCACCGCGTAGATGGTGTTCTCGGGATTGGTCACCGCCTGCCGCTTGGCGATCTGTCCGACCAGGCGCTCCGAGGATTCGGTGAAGGCCACCATCGAAGGCGTGGTCCGGCTCCCCTCGCTGTTGGGGATGACCACCGGCTCGCCGCTCTCCATCACGGAGACGCACGAGTTGGTGGTACCGAGGTCAATCCCGATGACTTTGCTCATGAGCTAGCCCTGTTGCTCCTCTTCTGATTTGGATGGCGACTCCTCGACGGCAGAATCTCCTCCGGGTTCCGGCTGTGGCTTTTCTGGCTGGGCCGCGGGTGCCTTGGTGACTGCCACCACCGCGGGGCGAAGCAATCTTTCGTTGAGAGTATAGCCCGGCACCAGCTCCAGGAGGACGTGGTTTGGGGGGTGCTCGGCGGTCTCCACGTGCTGCATCGCTTCGTGGAGGTGGGGATCGAACGGCTGTCCCACGGACTTGAAGCTCTTCACGCCATGCTTGGAGAGCGCCGCCTCGAACAACTTGCGCGTCATCGCCACGCCTTTTTGCAGGCTGGCGAAATCGGAGCTCCCCTGAGCGTGCTCCAGCGCCCGGTCCAGGTTGTCGATCACCGGCAAGAAGTCGGTCAACATCCTCTCCGATCCGAACTTCTGGATCTCCTCCTTCTCCTTTTGGGCCCGCTTCCGGTAATTCTCGAGGTCCGCGGCCGCTCGCAGCATCCGCTCGTGGGTGTCCTGCAGCTTGGCCATCATCTCGCGCCCCTTTTCCTGCGAGAGCGCGAGCTCGGCGCGAACCTCGGCCAGCTCCTTGTCCGCCTCGGAGGCCGAGTCGGCTGGAGGTACATCGCCCGTGTCGCTGACGGCGGTTTGGCTCTCGTCCGACTCGTCCGAAGCGCTCTTCTCGACGCTGCGGAGCGCCTCTTCGATCACGTTCTGGCTGATGTCGGCGGAGAACTTGCCCTTGTCGTTCCCGGACACAGTGTGAACTATGTCACGGTGTTGGCTCAGGACCAATCACTGGTACGAGGTGACGCTTAGCTTATCCGCAGACCGCCGCGCTTGCCGCAGATCTCCGCACTCGGCCATCGATGCGAGCGGTTCGCGGGCGGCCTGCTACCGAAGGCGAAAGAACGCTCAGCTTCTCCGGCCAATGGTCTTCGAGGGCGCGCCGGTGCGCGACTTCTTTGATCCGCCGCTCTTCTTCTTCCTCGCCGTGCGCGGGCTGCCGCTTCCGCCAGAGGGCCGCGACGGCGGCGACGTTTGACTCTTCTCGTCTTTCTTCCCATTCGAGCCAGGCGCGGTGCCAACCGGCTGGGTGAATGCGGTTTCCGCCTTCTTGATCGCGGCCTCGACCATATCCGCGGCCTCTTCGGCGGTCTGCTTCGCCCAATTACCGAACTCGCGCAGGCTCTCCTTCACCTGCCTGTGCTTCTCGGGGTCCTGGATCTCGGAGACGATGCGCTGCGTCTCCGCCTTGATCTCCTCGCTCGTTCGCTTCAAGAAATCGAACAGCCGTTTATCCCATTGCGTATCGCTCATGACCGTCTCCCGCCTCAGCTGGGGCCGGCTTGATGTACTGCGGTGCCGCGCTCAACGCAAAGGCTTTAGCTATTTCCGGGGCGTCCGGTGTGCCTGCTGGTAGGCGGCAATCGCTTCGGCCTGGATCTGTTTTACCGGGACGCGATGCCGGGCGGCCAGCGCTCGGCAATCCTCGAACTCGGGGGAGGCGTTCATTACCACGCCGTCCCGCCTCGCCACCTTGATCCGAACGGGTCCGTAGGGCGTCTCCACCTGCTCGAAGTCGCGGTCCAAAACCGTTCGCTCCACGGCGTAAAATCGCACGCCCAGCGTGGTGGACTCTGCCAGCAGCGCGTCGGCGATGGCCGGCTTGCGCTCGCCGGTGACCACGGCGCCCAGCAAGTGGCCGGGTCTTCCCTTCTTCATCGTCGCTGGAATCACGTAGGCGTCCAAAGCTCCCAGCTCCAACAGCTGCTCGATCAACGCGCCCAGAAGCTGCGGGCTGCAGTCGTCGAGATTGGCCTCCACCACGTAGACAGCTTCCTCGGCCGGTACCACCGGCCGGCCGATGGACGCTCGCAGCACATTGGCGCGGTCGGTGAGCTCCCGGGTCCCAACTCCATAGCCGATCCGTTCCAGCACGAACGGAGGAGGAGGCTCGATCCGGCAAAGCCCCTTGAGCAGCGCAGCGCCGGTGGGCGTGGTGAGCTCGCCCACGCCCTCGAATCGCACCGGGAGATCGCGGAGGATTTCCAGCGTGGCGGGAGAGGGGATGGGGATCTGGCCGTGCGCTGAGCTTAGGACACCGCTGCCCAGCGGCGGGGGCGCCGCGTAGGTATCGGGATCGCCGAGCAGCTCGAGCACGACCGCCGCGCCGCAGATGTCGATGATCGAATCGATCGCGCCGATCTCGTGGAAATGGATCTGCTCGATGGGAATGTGGTGGATTTTCGCCTCCGCCTGGCCGATCAGCTGGAAGACCGAGAGCGCGCGCTGACGGGCGCGCGGTGGAAGCGTTGGAGCGCGCTCGATCAGCGAGCGGATGTCCGCGAGACGCCGGTCCGCGACCTGCGCGGGCTCGTCCAGCACGACGTCCAGGTGGGTGCCGGTGATCGAATGCCGCGTGGCTTTGGCCGTGGAGAGCTTCCACCCGGGCACGTTCAGGCCCGCGAGCGCGGACGCGATCTCCGTCGGCGGCACCCCGAGATCCACGGCGGCGGCGAGGAACATGTCCCCTGCTATTCCACCCACCGGCTCCAGGTAGAGGATCTTCTTCACCGCTCACCTGCCTTTTCGGCGGCTGCGCGAGATCAGCGCTGCGTAAAACCCGGCGCCGAATCCATTGTCGATGTTCACCGTGGCAACGTTCGGTGCGCAGGAGTTGAGCATCGCCAAAAGCGCGGAGATGCCTTTGAAGTTGGCGCCGTATCCGATGGAGGTGGGCACCGCCACCACCGGGATTCCCACCAGGCCGCCCACCGCGGACGCGAGCGCTCCCTCCATACCGGCAACCACCACCGCCGCATCCGCTCGCTGGATCTCCGCGCGCCGCCGCAGCAACCGGTGGATTCCCGCCACGCCGACGTCGTAGATCCGGGTCACGCTGGCGCCCAGCGCTTGCGCGGTGATTGCCGCCTCCTCGGCGGTCGGGATGTCCGAAGTGCCGGCGGTGACCACGGCGACCCTGCCGGCCTTCAATCGCCCGACGCGGATCTGGAAGATGCGGGCCACCGGATCATAGGAACCCTCCGGATAGTACTTGAGCAGCACCTGCGCTTTCTCCGGCTGCAGCCGCGTGACCAGGACCGTCTGCCGCCGCTCGTAGAGGGCTCCCACGATTTGCATCAGCTGGTCGGCCGTCTTGGATTCGCCGAGCACTACCTCCGGGAAGCCGAAGCGCAGCTTCCGGTGCGTGTCGATGGTGGCGAAACCGAGCTCGACGAACGGAACGTCCTTAAGACGGTTGACCGCGGAAGGCACGGAAACCCTTCCTTTGCGAACTCCCGTCAGCAGCTGCCGCAGCGCCATTTCGTCCATTGGGCTCAGCTCACCTTACAGCAGCTGGCGCCCAAATCGCGCCGCACGGATTTGAGAGCATCGCCCCAACGGCCCTCGCGCCTTTAGAGCCCGAGCTTCTGCAGCAACCTGTCCACGCTGGATCGCCGCGGAAGCACGAGCAGCTGTCCGCCGATGGCCGGAACCGAGCTGGTGATGAAGCGCGCTTCCAGGACCATCACCAGCCCGGCCTCGCACTGCAAGTCGCGGGTGGTCGCCTGCAGCGCCGGGCCCGCCAGATCGCGCGACACCGTCGGCGTGGAGGGGAGCAGCCGCAGGCCGGTGAAGGAGCCGATCGCGTTGAGGCATGCGGAGGCGACGATGTTGCCCGCCTCGCAGATCGCGCTCAGCTCCACCTGCTGACCAGCGGTGCCGTTGAGCAGCTGTGCCGACAGCTGTTGCGCATCCCCCTCCTGCAGCACCAGCAGCAGGCGCCCTTCCAGCTCGCCTTGCATGTCCAACGCGGTGATCACCACGCGAGCATCGGTGCCCCCGATGATCTGCGGCATCTCCGCCGCCTGGGTCAACACCACGCGCGGAACGTCGATCTCCACCTTGCGTCCCCCGACCAGCTTGGACAAGGCGTTGGCCGCGTGCCCGCAACCCACGTTGGCCACTTCGCGGAGCGCGTCCAGCTGTGCTTCGTTGGGTGGGCTGAAGAAGATCACGTGACCAACAACCTCGGTACGTCGAGAATGAACACCGGTCGACCGGTGCCCAAGATGGTAACGCCGGAAAGGCCCGGGATCAGATCCAGCGGTCGAGAAAGAGTCTTGAGGACTACTTCTTCCTGGCCCAGGAGCTTGTCCACCGCCAGAGCCACCTTTCCAGACTCGGCCTCCATCACCAGATACGGGCGTGCGCCGGCGTGCTCGGCGCCGGGAATGCCGAGCAGATCAGAGAGGTGGCGCACCGGCAAGACGGCCCTGCTGTGCCGAAGCAGCGCGCCGTCGCCCTTCTTCGACAAGGCGTTCGAATCCACCTCCAGGGCGCTGAGCACCTTGGCCACCGGAACGCCCACGATCTCCTCGCCGATCCCCACCAGCATCAGATTCACCACCGATACGGTGAGGGGCAGCTGCAGGCTGAACCTCGTTCCGCGCCCGCGCTCCGAGTCGATCTCCAATGTTCCGCCTACTTCCTCCACTGCCCGCTTGACGGCATCCATCCCCACGCCGCGGCCCGAGATGTCCGAGACGTCCTTGGCGGTGGAGACCCCGGGCAGGCACGAGAGCATGAAAGTTTCCTTGTGGCTCAGTCTCGATGCCGCTTGTTGCGTGAGGAAGCCGCGCTCGATGGCTGCCGTGCGGAGCTTCTCGGCGTCCATGCCGCGCCCGTCGTCTTCGATTTCGAGGATTACGCGATCGCGGTCGCGGCGCACGCTGATCTGAACGTTGCCGCGCTCGCTCTTTTTTGCCAGCGCGCGCTCCTCTTTCGATTCGATGCCGTGATCGATGCAGTTGCGCAGGATGTGCAGCACCGGGTCGGAGAGGCTTTCGACGATCGTCCGGTCCAATTCCACCTCGGCCCCGGCGACCGCCAGATCCACGTCTTTCCCGCGGCGCCGGGCGATGTCGCGCGCTGGCCTCGGCAGTCGATCGGTGAGCGTGGACAGCGGGGTCATGCGCGCGCTCATCACCTTCTCGTGCAGGTCCTTGACCAGCCCGTGAAGGCGATCGACGCCTTCCTCGAGCGCAGGTCGAAGCGCGAGCGGGACTCCCTTCCCGATCTCCCGGACTTGCGCCGTAGCCAGGATCAGCTCACCGACGGTGTCCAGGAAGTAATCCAGAAGCTCGGTGCGGATGCGGATCGTCTTCGCGGCTTCCTGGCCCGTCGGCGGCGATTGCGGGTGACCGATCGGGCGTTTTCGCGGTTGACGCGTGCTCTCCAACGCCACCACCGAGGCGATCTCGATTTCTGCCACGCTGTCGAGAGATCCCCAGACGGAGCTCTCGCTCGACCCGGTCTCCAGCTCGAGGGAGATCAAACCCTCGGAGATTTTTCCTGCCCGCAGCTCCTCCATGGCGGGATTCAAATCGAAGATGCTGCCCAGCTTGGCGAGCCGCTTGAGCGCCAGGAATGCGCGCGGGCCAGGAGCCTGACATCCCGACGCGATCCGCAGCTTCACGGTGAATCGCGGCGCGGAGGAGTCAGCCCACATCGCCGGCATGGCCGATGAAGCGGGTGTCGATGAAGCCGGCCGCGGGTCAGAGCTCGAGGCGGCTGGCGCCGAGCCGGTTGCCACCGGCGCGACGGGAGGCCTGAAGCCGGCGCTCGAATCCAGCAGTGAGGTCGTTGCGCCGGGCGGAGCGACCACCGATGCCAGACACGCGGCGAGCTCCGCCTCCAGCTCAGGTGCTTCCTCGACCTCGTTCCCCTCGCTGGCGGCCCGGACCTGGCCCAGCAATGCGTCCGTGGCCGACAGCAGCAAGTCCACGCTCTCGCGGGTGACCAGCGAGCGATCCGATCGGATCGCGTCCACCAGGTCCTCGAGTCGGTGTGCGATCGCCGCCATGTGCTCGTAGCCCATCGCGGCAGCCATTCCCTTTACGGAGTGAGCATGGCGGAACATCGAGTCCACCGAGGTCTGCTCGGGTTGCTTCTCCAGCTTGACCAGCTCGTGCGCCAGCGCATCGAGGTGGTCGGTCGCTTCCGACACGAACAGCGCGAGGTACTTGGACATGTCCAACGTCATGTCGAAAGGCTCGCGCGGGCGCGCCGCGGCGCAGTGTCGCGGTGGTGCGCTAGGCGTCGCCGAGGACTTTGCGGACCACCGCCAGGACGTCCTCGGCGCGGAACGGCTTGACGATGAAGTCCGAGGCACCCGCCTCGATCGCCTCCATCACCAGGGACTCCTGACCCAGGGCGGAGCACATGATCACCACCGCGTTCTCGTCCTGTTTGATGATTTCGCGGGTCGCATCGATGCCGCTCTTGAAGGGCATCACGATGTCCATGGTAGTGAGGTCCGGCCTGAGCTCCTTGTGCTTCTCCACCGCCTCCAAGCCATTGGACGCCTCCCCCACCACCTCGAATCCGCCCGAGGCGAAGATGTCCTTGATCATGTTCCGCATGAAAATGGCGTCGTCGACAACCAGGACCCGCTTGGACATGAACGGCCGGCCTCCGCAGATGGCGTTTGAACATCCTGAAGATATCATCCGACCGCTTCACCGGGCTACTCAGCTGCTGACGAACAATGCAGCCACCGCGCGGTCGATCTCCTCCGCATCCAATACCGTCAGCACCAGTCCGTTCACCCGCGCCGAGCCGCGCACCCGTGGCACGGTGTGGCCAGGCACCTGGAGAATTCTCTCGATCGACTCGATGCCGTCCACCTCGGTCACCAAGAGGCCCAAGTCCCTGCGGCCGCGATCGAGCAGAACGATCTTGTGATGCGGTGTGGATGCATCGGTGCCACGCAACAACCGGTGGAGCTCCACCACGGTGACCACTCGTCCGCGCAGGTTCATCACCCCGCGCACCGGGGCCGGCGCGCGCGGAACCTTGCTCCACACTGTGGGCGGCATCACCACCTCGCGAACCGCCGCCAGCGGTAACGCGAAGGCGTCCTTTTCCACATGGAAGATGATGTGGCGCACCTCAGTGACCGAGCTTGAATCGCCGCACCACGTTTTGCAGCTCCACGCTCAGGTTGGTCAGCTCCTGCGCCGCGGAGGTCATCCGCGAGACGGCCTGCGTCTGCTCGTCGATCACCGTGTGGATGGCCTCGGTGGATCGGGCGTTCTCCGTCGCAACCTTGCTGATCTCCCCGATGGCCGCCACCATCTCCTCCGACCCGCGAAACTGCTCGCCCGCGCTCTCGGAGATCAGGTGCACTTTCTCCGCTCCCTTGCGCGCGGTATCGGTGATCGAGCCCATCGATCGAACGATGGTGGTCAAGTCCTCGCGCCCCTCGGCAAGCTCGTCGATTCCTTCCTTCATCGCCGAGACCACCGCGCTGGACTGGTTGGAGATGTCCCGGGCCAGCTTGCTGATCTGCTCCGCGCTGCGCCCGGCGCTCTCGGCGAGCTTTCGAACTTCGTCCGCCACCACCGCGAAGCCGCGGCCGTATTCTCCGGCGCGAGCAGCTTCGATGGTGGCGTTGATCGCCAGGAGATTCGTCTGCTGCGCGACCTGGGTGATCACGTCGACGATTTTGGAGATCTCCTTCGTCTTCTCGCCGAAGGCGAAGACTTCGTGGCTGGCGGATTCGATTCGGGAGAAGACCTTCTTCACCTTCTCGCCGGCCAGGCGCGCCGCGGTCGAGCCCTCCTCCGCCGCGCCGGAAGTCTCGGCCGATGCGCGCGCCGCATCCTCGGCGGACACCGCCGTTTTCTGGATCGAGCTCGCCATCTCGGTGATCACCTTCGAGGCGTGGCCCACCAACTGCGATTGCGTCTCCGCGCCGCCGGCGATCTGCTTCATCGACGAGCCGACCTCTTCGGTGGAGGCGTTCACGTTCTCCGCCGAGCGCTGCAGCTCGTTGGCTGAGTCGGCGACCGATTGCGCGGTGTGCTGGATGTGGCCGACCAGCTCGCGCAGGTTCTCCTGCATGTTCACGATCGCAGTGGCCAGCTCGTCGATCTCGTCCCGCCCGAATCCGCCCTCCGCCACCACCGGCTTGGAGAGGTCGCCGCGGGAGATCTCCAGAGCGGAACGGGACAGCACGCGCACCCGGGTCACCCGCGCGAGCAGGAAGGGAAGCGCGGCCGCCAGCACCAGGGTGATCGCCGCAGCGCTGGCGTTCCTCACCCACCACGGCTGCGAGTCGAGCGCCTGAAATGCCACCAGCAGCGCTCCGCCGAGCAGAAGATACCCGGTGAGGATCTTCAGGTGCAGCGAGACGTCCATTCTGCTCTGCCTCTCGTCGGCGGGCAAAAGGAGACGATGGAGTGGCCCGCGTCTCGAGCTGAGCGCAACGGGCAGTTCGTCATGAACGGGACGGCGCAAAGAAAGCGTTCCAGGACTGGAAGTTCGCTAGGCGAGGTGATCGTATCCCAGCGGCGCGCGAATGGCATGGCCGCGGAACGAAAAAACCACGCGCGCGGCGCGGGTGATTGCGCCGACGTCGCGTACTTGCTCCCCGGCGCGCGCACATGCACGCTCGAACGCGGCCGATCGGTGCGGCGGAACGGCGATCAACAACTCGTAGTCCTCGCCTCCGGCCAGCGCCCATTTCGCTGCCCTTAGATCGCTCCCGGCGCGACGGCGAAGCTCGGAGCTCACCGGCAGCCGCGCGACGTCCACTTGCGCGCCCACGCGCGAGGAGCTGCACAGCTGCGCCAGATCCTGGGCGAGGCCGTCGGAGATATCGATTGCCGCGTGCGCAAATTTGGTGGAGAGCTGGCCGAGCTTGACCCGCGGCGAGGGACGTAGCTGCCGCGCCTCCGCTGGCGTTCGCTCGCCGCGGCGCCACATGCGCAAAGCCAACCGGGCATCGCCGAGCGTTCCGGAGACGTAGAGCCGGTCGCCGCTGCGGGCGCCGCCTCGGGTGAGCGCGCGCCCCTTCCTGACCGCTCCCGCGGCGGTGATGGTGATCGACAGCTCCCTGGCAGCGGTGACATTGCCGCCCAGCAGCTCAACCCCGTGCGCGCGCGCCAGGGCGCTCATGCCCCGGGCGATGGTCATCACCGGTTCGACGCCCAACCGCTTGGGAATCGCCAGCGCGCAGAGAAACCAGCTTGGCCGCGCACCCGCGGCAGCTAGATCCGAAAGGTTGACCGCCAACGCCTTGTGCCCGATGTCCTCGAAGCCAAAATAGCGGCGGGTGAAATGCACGCCTTCCACCACGGCGTCGACCGTCACGCATAGCTCCGAGCGACTTGCAGGCAGGACCGCGCAGTCGTCGCCCGGCCCGCGCGGCGCCGCCGGCGGGTGAAAGGCCGACGCGAAGCGCCGGATTAGCGAGAACTCGGCAGAGTTGATGGTGCGCACGTTTGGTCCGAGCCTAGCGAAACCATGACGGTCCGGGGAGTCTTCGCCGTCAATTGCGCGCCGACCTCCAACTCGTGACGCTTGTTACCCTGGTGCAAAGGTAGGTCGCGGCGCCATGGAAGCCACTCACCTTCGAAGTTCGGCACTAACCGCCCACAGTGTGGTCATCTAGGACTCGCGCCTTCGGCCCGAACTTACGCTATGCAGTGATCGATAGGGTCCGGTCGCGTCGGATCTCCGAAGCAGACCAATGACAATAAACATTACCAAGTCTTCGAAGCTTCTAGGTCTGCCTTTGTTGCAGTTTCGTGAGTTCTTGAAGCGCGAGCGGTTCACGGAAGAGTACTTCGCGCACCACTTCCGCCTGTCGAAGAGAAAAGCGCGTCGAATCGTTCAGCAACTCGTCGAGGGTGGCTACCTGAAGCACGAACACGGCGGGTTTGAAATTACAATAAAGGGGAGAAAGATTCGCAATGCAACAGCCAAGAGGCGTCTCTCGCGCAAGACGGCTGATAGGCTCGTCCACGATATTATGGCGCGCGTGCCTGGTATTGAGGCGAACCGCGACCTTCTTTACGACGTAGCATTTATTCTCGTTTTCGGCAGCTATGTGGACCCGTCGAAGCAGACGCTCGGCGACATCGACATTGTCGCCACGCTAACTCCACGCGAGACGAACGCGGAGAAACACCAAGAACAAGTGCTCGCTCGTCGCCAGGAGCTTCGCAAAACGTACAAGCCTAAGGCAGGCCTCCGGTGGCGCGAGCGTCTCAACGAAGTCATGAGCCTCAGTGAAAACGAGATTTTCGAGCCTTTACTCTACGGTGGTCGACGAACGCATCCTTATATCAGCAGTCACACCTGGGAAGAAGCCGTGAAGCTGGGGGCAAAATGCAGGTTGCTATACCTCAACCCGAAGGTATCTCTGCCTGACCAGGTGAAGTGTCTCCTTGTCGGATAGGCGCCGAAGCGCGTATCGCGCATGCGACGCAGCGCCTTGGCGTAAGGACCTTTGTTTCGCGAGCACAACCCGGAATAGAGGCCCAGGTGCTATGGAAAGGCTATTTCCTTCAATTCGCTCCGCGATTGGCGTAATCCGGTATCGTGCTCACCTTACAGTGCCGGGTAGAGCAAATGCACGTCAACTCGTGGACCGCTCAAGGGCGCTGTGGCGTGACACCCTCTGCTTTGGCCAGGGCATCGGCACATTTCTGGGCCAGGGTTTGGATTTCTGTTTCCTTGTTCTTGTCGCCAAGCGCGGCCTGAAGTGTTCTGTCCATTCTTGAAAAATGCTCCAGCGCAGCTTTACATGCAGACAACAGCTCCGGCGCGGCCGCGATGAGACGGGCGTCCAAACGGTAGTTCGGCCGGCTTGGGTTCACCTTGCAGACCTCGCTTACCTCCTCCGTAACGGTTCCGCCTTCCGCCTGCCAATTGGCCACGTTGTCTCCTTTTCGCTGAGCGCCTTGTACCCTTCGATCGTTTCTCGAGCGTTAACGCCTTTGATAACAGCACTCGTAATGCGTCTGACCCCAGCACGGCACGGCCTAGAAGCGATCTTGATCGGCCTGAGCCTTGGCGGGCGGCGCGATTTCCACGCTGTGCGGAGCGGGAGGCAGCGTGGGGAGCACAACCGTGAAGCGCGAGCCGCGGCCGACCTCGCTTTCCAAACTGACCCTACCGCCGTGCCCTTCCACGAAGCTCTTCACGATCGCCAATCCAAGTCCGGCGCCGCCGAACTCGCGAGTGGAGCTGCTGTCCACCTGGTAGAAGCTCTGGAAGATCTTGTCGTGGTGCTCGCGGGGAATTCCCACCCCGCTGTCTTTGACGACGATCCGGTACCCTTCGGCTGCCAACTCCGGCTGAGCGGTGACCTCGGAGAGCGACACCACGACCGCGCCGCCCTGCGCGGTGAACTTCACCGCGTTGGCCAACAGATTGACCACCACCTGGCGCAGCTTGTCCCGATCCGCGGTTGCGCGGGCCTGCTGTGCCTGGGGCAGCTTCAACTGAAGGGCAACCCCCTTCTTCTGCGCCTGCGGGGCGACGCTGGTGACCGAAGAGCGAATCACCTCCCCCACGTCCACCGGCTCGAAGTTGAGGCGCACCTTCCCGGCTTCGATCTGGCTGATGTCCAGGATCGAGGAGATCAGCTTCAGGAGCGTCTCACCCTTATCCATGATCGTGTGCACGTACTCGCCCTGCTCAGTGTTCAGAGCGCCGGCCAAGCCCTCTGAGAGCATCTCCGAATAGCCAATGATCGAGGTCAGCGGCGTACGCAGCTCGTGGCTGACGGTGGCCAGGAAGCTGGACTTGAGCCGGTCCAGCTCCTTGAGGCGCGCGTTCATCACCTCGAGCTTCTTGTTCTGCGCTTCCAGCTCGCGGTTCGAGACCAGCGTGGCCTCGATGTGCAGCTGGGAGGTGAGAAACGTTTTCTGCCCCGCAGCGACCAGCGTCTCCACCAGCTGAGCGAAGTGCGCCATCACCTTGGCCACCGTCCCTTCTGGAGCGCGGCGGATCTTGGTCATCAGACCTCGAGCGTTCGCCAGGTCGAGCCCGGAAGAGATCTCCAGCAACGAAGGTGGCAGGTCTGCGAGGTCGTCCGGCGTGAACGGTCCGAAGATGATTCGCCCTAGCGAGTCCCCCTCCCAGAGGATGGGCATCACCAGGTAGCGCAGCCCGGTGAAGCAGGGAACCGTCACCATGCTCTTGGGAATGGCCGGGTCGGCGAGCTGCGGAAGCCGCGCCCCCTGCACGGTGGCCACTGGTCCGTCTTTGACCCGTCCGACGGTCGCCGTGCAGCGGCGGCGTCCCTCCGGGAATGAAAACACGTACCCGCAGAAGTCGCCGTTGCCTACCTTGAGGTCGGCCAGCTTGGCGCCCGACTCGTCGAAGACCTTGACCCCGACCTTGTAGAGCTCGACGAAGCCCTTCACCAGATCATTGAAGCTGGGCAGGTCCAGCATGTCAGACAGCACGAGTCGCCGCTGAAGAACGGAGTCGTGGCGAGCGGGCCCCGGATCCTGAACCGCTTCGGCAGACGAGTTCTTCACGGCGAGCCCTCGGACGCGCGCGGCCGCGAGGCGCTTGGCGCTGACTTGGACAGCGTGCCCTCCAGTTGGCTGCCGGTGAGATCGATCCTGGAAAAAATCTGCCCGAGAAAATCCGTCTCCGAGAGGCTGATCTTCTTCGACAGCTGGGAACGCGAATCCATCCGCCGATAGGCCGACTGCAGCACCGCGTAGAGCGTCTCCAGCACGCCGTCGCCTCGGATGGCGACCGCGCCGATCACCGGCTCCTGTCCCTTGTGGCGCGTCTCCTCGATTTCCTGGTCCGTCTTGGTATCCGGCAAATCGCGCTTGTTGTACTGGATCACCACGGGGACCTGCGCCGGGTCCAATCCGTTCTCGCGCATGTTCTCCTGCAGGTTCTTCCAATACGCGTTGTTGTCGCCCGCCGCGGATCGCTGGCTGTCCGCGATGAAAGCCACCGCGTCGGCGCCCTGCAGAACGACGCGACGCGTGGCGTTGTGAATGATCTGCCCCGGCACGGTGAAGAGCTTGACCTTCACCCGGTAGCCGCTGTCCGTGCTGAAGAACATCGGCAGCAAATCGAAGAAGAGCGTCCGATCGTCGTGGGTCTCTACCGTGAGGAGGCGCCCGCGCATCTCCGGATGAATCCGCTGGTGGATCATCTGGAGATTTGTCGTTTTCCCGGAAAGCCCGGGACCGTAGTAGACGATCTTGACGGTCAGCTCGCGCTGAGCGTGATTCAGTTGCACGGTGTACTTGGCTCCCGGCGGAGCGATCGGCCGAGCCCGCCTGGGCGGCCTCGACCTTTTATAGAGTGCATTGTACGGGAGCGAGCCGGGTCATTGGAAACATCGAGAACTTCCCTTGCATGGAAATGTACGCCGACAAGGGCATGGAACAGCCATGTTGAAGCGGTTAGGATCGGCGCTTAGGAAGCGAGGGCAGGCGATGACGATGAAGCGGGTCGACCAGAGTCACGAAAAGGGCACTCCCCCGGTGCTCGATTTGACCAGGCTCCCGAACGACTTCACCGGAACGCTGAAGTTTTCGCCGGTCACCGATGAAGATCTGGTCACCGTCGCCAACCTCCGGTCGACCTCGGACCCCTGGAAGCTGAGGAGCGAAACAGTCGAGCAGAGCCTGCAAGCGATCACCAAGCTTCGGCCGTTCGTTCAGCTGGCCAAGTACCAGAATCACATCATCGGATACGTGACGGTGGAGCGCGACGGTCCGGTCGCTGGCGCTGCCTACATGCGCAACATCGTGGTCAAGACCGAGCTGCGCCAGAAGGGCATCGGGACGATGTTGCTCAACCACGCAGTGCAGGTGGCGAAGGATCTCCACCGGCGGACGCTCGCGCTTCGCGTCGATCCGGCCAACTCCGCCGCGGTGAGCTTCTATCGCAAAGCGGGTTTCACCACCGTCGCCACGGTGGTGTCGAAGAAGTCGGGCAAGCTGCGTCTGCTGATGTCTCGGGAGCTGTAACCGCTCGCCCCGAGCGCAGCGTCAGCGCAGGCGCTGACTCGCGCAGCCATGCCTCCAGCTCGCTGCGCTCGGAGATTCGCCTTGCGCGCGGAAGGCTGCGCAGGAAAAACCGCCCGTACGCCTTGGTCCTGATTCGCCGGTCCAACAGAGCGACGATTCCGCGATCCTGCCTGGAGCGAATCAATCGGCCAAACCCCTGCCGCAGCGCGATCGCCGCCTGGGGAAGCTGGTAGGCCGAGAACGGCTCCTCACCTTTCTCGCGCAGCTGGTCGATGCGCGCGGCCACCAAAGGATCTCCCGGAGAGGCGAACGGAAGGCGATCGATCACCACCAGCGAGAGCGCGTCGCCCACCACGTCCACCCCTTCCCAGAAGCTGTGCGCCGCGAACAGCACCGAAGGCTCTTTCTTGAACAACTCGAGCAACGCGGTCTTGGGGCGCTCGCCCTGGAGCAGCACCGGGCATTTCAAACTGCGGCGGGCGAGCCGGTGCGCCGCTTCCATGTTTCGCAGCGAGGTGAAGAGCGCGAAGGCGCAGCCTCCGGTCAGGTTCACCAGCGCGACGATCTCTTCCGCGGCCGCTTCGACGAAGCCGGGCGCATTCGGCTCTGGAAGGTGGGCCGGCAAGTAGAGCGCGGCCTGCTGCGCATAGTCGAAGGGCGACTCGACCGAGATGGTGGACAAGGGCGAGACCGGCTCCGCCGCTCCCTCCGTCAGCCCCATGCGGCGAGCGAAGTAATCGAACCGGCCCTCGGCGGTCAGCGTGGCCGAGGTGAAGATCACCGTGTCCACCGCCGAGTACAGCCGCTTCTGCAGCTCGCGGGCGACGTCGATGGGGGCGGCGCGCAGGAACAAGCCGCGGCCGCGCCGCTCGGCCCAGTACACGTAGTCGGTCGAGTCGGCAGCGCGAATGAATTCCAGCTGCGAGGCGAGCTCCAGGCTTCTCCTGGAGATTGCCGCTGCCTCGGGTTCATCCCAGCTCGCGGTCAGCGAGCCGAGAGCATGCAGCCCCTCCAGGACAGCCAGCGCCATCTCATTCAAAGGGGCGAAGCTTTGCGGGGTGAGGCGTGAGCTGCCTTCGCCGAGCGAAAGCCCGAGCGCAGCCGGCGCGGCGCGAAACAGGATCTCACACTCGCTCAGCAACTTCAGCGCGATCGCCGAGAGCGGAGTGCGCCGCTCGTCTCCGGGTGCAAGCGCGTGCTGCGCATCGCCGACCAATTCCTCCAGCCGCCAGTTCGACACCTGGCAACCGAAATACTCGGTGGCCACAGCCTCGAGCGCATGCGCTTCATCGAAGATCACCGCGTCGTAGCGGGGGATCACGCCCTCGAGCGCGCCCGCGGAGCGAATCGCCAGATCAGCGAAGAACAGGTGGTGGTTGACCACCAGGATGTCGGCTTGCTCGGCGCGCCGCCTCATCCGGGTGACGAAGCAGGATTCGTACGATCGGCAGCGACCGCCGAGGCAGGTCTCCGCCGTGGTGGACAGCTCGCGCCACGCGGAGAAATTCTCCGGAAGATCCAGCTCGGCGCGGTCGCCGCTCTGCGTTGCAAGCGCCCAGGCCTCCAGCGCCGGCCAGTGCTCCGCTTCCCCGCGGTCGTCGAACTCCGGCGATCGCCGGAATGAGTCGAATCGGTGCAAGCACAGATAGTTCGCCCGGCCCTTGAGGTACGCCGCATCGAATGCCAGCCGCACGCGCTCTTGAAGCAGCGGGATGTCCTTGAAGAAGATCTGCTCCTGGAGCGTCTTGGTCGCGGTGGAGATCACCACCTTGCGGCCGGAGAGCACGGCCGGCACCAGATAGGCCAACGTCTTGCCGGTCCCGGTACCCGCTTCGGCCAAGAGATTCCCGTGCTCGGCGAAGCAGCGCTCGACCGCGCGCGCCATCTTCAATTGCTCGGGGCGGGCTTCGTACCCCGGCAGCACCGAGGCGAGCACGCCCTCAGGACCGAGCAAGCCATCGACTCTGTGGAACAGGCTCACGAGGCGCTGTGGATCTGACGATAGAGGAGCAGGAACGCCACGGCGCCGATGAGCATCACCAGCGCCAGCAGGACGTACTTCCAGGTCGAGGATTGGGTCCGGTCGCTCTCGGCCGGCGCCAGCGCGAGGGCAGCGGAGCTGGCGGTGGCCAATCGAAGCACCTCGTCTCGCGCGCGCAGAGCGATCGGATCGTCCGCGGAGCGCGCCAGCCTGATCCGATAAAGTCGGCCCACCGTCGCCAGCTCCCCCTGAATGGTCGCTGCCTGCAGAAGCCGATCGTGCTCCGGAATCTCGTCCCATCGCGCGAGCACGCCGCGCCACAACTCGGCGATGCTGGCGGAGGGCTGGAACTCTTCGGGGTGGAAGTTCTCGAACACCAGGCCGCACTGCGCGCAGATGGAGGTGGAAGGCGCTTTGACCGCGACGCACTTGGGACAGAACCCGACCGGCGCGGAAAAGGCGTCGCCCGGGTCGAACGGCGTCGCGCCAAGCTGCGCCTCATCCGACTCGCGCGGCACCACCTTGAGGCCGACGGCGGTCGATGCCTTGAGGCCTACCGCCACGCTGGAGGTCGGCTGAAGGGCGGATGAGCTCTCGGCCGCCGGCGACCGACTCTCGACGCCGCAGCGCGAGCAGCGCAGCACCAGCGACGTTCCCTCCACCCGGAAACCGGAGAACGCGGTGAGGCGCTCGCAAGAGGGACAGAGGAACTTCACGGGAGGGACACTACGTTGAGTGGGACCGGCATCACACACGCCGCCAGCGCCAAGAAAGAGAGTGCGCAAGTCAGCTTGCGCACCGGCGAGAGCGGAAGGTGGGGTTCCACCACCTCCGGGTGCCGAAAGCCGATGAATTTCGAGGTGACGATCAACCACAGCAGCCACCCCGCGCTGTAGAACAGGCAGAGCGCGAGCATCGCCAGCGCCATCAACCTGCCAATCGTTCGCGCCCGATGGCCGAAGAGAGCGAATGTGAGGTGCCCGCCGTCGAGCTGCCCGATCGGAACCAGGTTCAGCATGGTGACCAGAAGGCCAAACCAACCGGCGATCACCATCGGATGCTCCTGGACGTCCTTGCCAGGTGGCAATGGCCCGAGCACGAGAAATTTGAGAGCTCGCATCAGAAGATTGTCGCCGAAAACGAAAACAATCGACTGCGGAGTGTCTGGTGCCGGGTGATAGGTGCCGCTCAGCTTCGCCGTCGCGTACTGGACCGCGCGGTCGAGCAGTGCTACCAGGGAGCTTTCGCCGAGGAATTCTTTGCCCATCGGTGGGACGTCAACGATCTTCGATTGCAGCAGCCCAAATACCAGCAACGGAATCGCTACAGCCAGACCGGTCAGCGGTCCCGCCGCGCCGATGTCCACCAGCGCATTTCGATTGGGAATGCGACCGCGAATCCGAATCACCGCGCCGAGCGTCCCCACGCCGATTCCTTGCCAGGAACCTTGAATGGGTACCAGCGGCAACGGAATGAAGTAGGGAAGCGACGTGTCCACGTCGTGAATCCGTGCCAGGATGTAGTGCCCCATCTCGTGGGAGCCGAGGATCAGCACCAAGGAAATCCCGAAGATGAGGGCCGCCCAGAGCCCGCCTCCGAACGTGACTGCGAAGGTGCCGCAGGTCGTCAGCAGCGTTAACAGCAGCAGCGCGAAATTGAGCAGTGGTTTGTCACCGGGTCGAAAGATGGCTGACCGCATGGTTTCTTTCGGTATCAGTGGGACACGGCATTTTCAACGCGTGCTTCCAGGCACCTCAGATCCTCGCTTGAGTTGCGGTGCCACGTCCACTAGCCAACGCGCGTGGCGCCGGCTCGTCTGCGAGGCTTCTTCTCAGCTTGTTACTCGAGCACGCGCGAGAGCACCTGCGCGGTGAGTCTCACCAGCGGGATCACGCGCCGGTAGTTCATTCGGGTCGGGCCGATCACGCCCACCGTTCCCAACAGCCGCTCCTGAGCACCGTAGGGGCTGGCGATCACGCTCACCTCGCCCGCGGAGGAGAACTCGCTCTCCGCGCCGATGAAGATCTGCATCTCTCCTGCGCGCTGCACGCGATCCAGCAACTGGAGCAGCTTGTCCTTCTCCTCCAGAGCGCGGAACAGCGCGCGCATGCGATCGATGTCCGCAAACTCCGGCGCCTCCAGGAACGAGCCCGCTCCTTCGATCAGCACGCGCTCGGTGGGGTGGATGTCGGTGGCGGCAAAGCCGAGCTTGAGCGCCTTGGCCATCAGCGCGTCGTAGAGCGAGCGCTCCTGGTCCATCTGCGCGAGGATGCGAGAGCGGATGTCCTCCAGCGGGACTTCGCGCAGCAGCTCGTTGAGGTAGTTGGCGGCGCGTACCAATTCTTCGGACGTGATCGCGAACTCGAGCGTGAGCAGCTTGTTCTGAACCTGGCCATTCTGGCCCACCAGGATCGCCAGCACGCGATCCTCGCGCAGGCGGACGAATTCGATCCGGTGGAACACCGTGGCCGAGGGCCGGGGGGTGAGCACCACGCCGGCGTGCCGCGTGATGAAGTGCAGGACCTTCGACGCGTCCTGGAAGGTTTCCTCGGTGCTCCCTTCGCGCGAGATGCCGTGCTCGATCATCTCGCGCTGTAGCGGACCCGGCTCGCGCAGCTTGAGCAGCGAGTCCACGTAGAAGCGGTACCCGCGGTCGGTGGGCACCCGCCCGGCGGAGGTATGGGGCTTTTCGATGTAGCCGAGCTCCTCCAGATCGGCCATCACGTTGCGCATGGTCGCCGCGGAGACGTCGAACTCGGGCTTGCGCACCAGCTGCGAGCTGCCCACCGGATCCCCGGTAGCGATGTACTCGTGGATGACGGCCCGCAGGACCTCGCGCTCGCGTTCACCCAGTGTCTCGACCATCCATCGCTCCGAGTCCGCTCGCCATCCGCGGCTCGAAGACGATGCTAGGCAGCTGACAACATAGATTCAACTAGCAGGGCAGGCGGCGCCCGGATAGGCCGGCAGAATCGACGTGCTGGACCGATACGGCGGGCGTGGGTCGTCCGGGCTCTAGGGAGCGGGCGCGACACAGGGGAGCTGCTCGCATCCCTGGACGTAGGTGCGCAGAAGCGGCACCAGCGCCGATCGGATGCGATCTCTCTTCAGCGCGGTCTCGCGCTCCCCAGTTGAAACGTCCATCTCGATGGCCCAACTCGCCGCGGGACCGCATGACAGCACGGCGCGCAGAGGCTCCGGCAGCCACCAGAGGAACTCCACCTCGCACGGCGATTCGGCGCGAACGAGGGAGAGGTCCAAGCTGCGATAGACGAAGATGCCGTGGCCGGCGATCGCAGCGAGGAGCTCCCCGGTGGCATTGGCAAAGAGCTGCACGTTTGCACCGGCGGCGGGAGGTAGCTGGGCGAACGCTCGAGCGACGCCCTCTTTGGAGATCGACGCCATCCTGCCCGTCGCCTCGACGGCCGCCACTCCGTGGGCGTGACCGACCAGCGCGATGGGCTCCACTCCCTGCGCGCGCTCCGGTTGCTCCTGATCGGGGCGGAGTCGCCACAGCTCCGGCCTGGGTCCCCGCGCCACCGCCAGCCAGAGGCCATTGGCAAAATCGAAGCTCGCCGAGGTCACGCCGGGAAAGGCCAGCGCGCGGCTGCTCACCGCTCCCGCATCGAACCCGCTCTGCTGACGCGAGCACAGCCCCAACGCGTTGACGCCATAGGCGGCGACCCTGGCGCCGTCCGGCGAGACGGCGAAGCCGGCGCGGGACTCGGGCACCAGCGCGATCAGGCACTGGTTCAGCTCGCCGAAGCGCTGGTCCCCGGCGGGCGAAACCAAAAGATACGGCAGGCTCGAGCCCACCAGATAAATCGCGAGCCCGACAGTCGCCGCGGCCGCCAGCGTGACGGCGAGAGCGATCGCAGCAGTGGATCTCCTGCGCGATCCAGCCAGTGAAATCCGGCTCACCCGCGGATCCCGTCGCCCTGCTCTTTCGAGCGGCTTGGGCCTTCCATTGAAGACCGGCGCCGTCTACTCTGTGCCAACTTTTTTCGCCCAAATTCGGCGGGGAGACACGAGATGGTCAAAACGGCAAAGGATGTATTCGCCTTGGCAAAGGATCGCGGCGCGGTGATGGTGGATTTCAAATTCATGGATTTCTTGGGGCTATGGCAACACTTCACCACGCCGCTGGGCGAGCTGAAAGATGAGGTCTTCGAGGAAGGCCTTGGCTTCGATGGCTCCTCCATCCGAGGGTGGATGGAGATCCACGCATCGGACATGCTGGTGATCCCGGATGCCTCCACCGCCGTGATGGATCCGTTCATGAAGGATCCGACGCTCTCGTTAATCTGCAACATCGTCGATCCGATCACCAAAGAGGCATTCACCCGAGACCCGCGCAACATTGCCCAGAAGGCCGAGAAGTATCTCAAGAGCACCGGGATCGCGGATACGGCGTACTTTGGACCGGAAGCCGAGTTCTTCATCTTCGACGAGGTCCGCTACGATTCGACGAGCAACCAGTCCTTCTACAAGATCGACTCCATCGAAGGTCAGTGGAACAGCGGGCGCGAAGAGGAGGGCGGCAACCTCGGTTACAAGCCCCGGTACAAGGAAGGTTACTTTCCAGTTCCGCCGACGGACAGCCTCCAGGACATCCGCAGCGAGATGTGCCGCTTGATGGCCGAGGTGGGAATCATGGTGGAGAAGCAGCACCATGAGGTGGCGACCGCAGGTCAGGCGGAGATCGACATCCGCTTCGACACGCTGCTCAGCACCGCGGACGACATGGTCTGGTACAAGTACATCGTGAAGAACGTCGCCCATCGGCACGGGAAGACGGCCACCTTCATGCCGAAGCCGCTCTTCGGCGACAACGGCAGCGGCATGCACACGCACCAGTCGCTGTGGAAGACCGGCAAGCCGCTCTTTGCCGGCGACGGTTACGCCGGCTTCTCGGAGATGGGCCTGTTCTATATTGGCGGCATCCTCAAGCATGCGCGGGCGCTGGCCGCCTTCTGTTGCCCGACCACCAACAGCTACAAGCGATTGGTGCCCGGCTTCGAAGCTCCGGTGAACCTCGCCTACTCGAGCCGCAACCGCTCGGCAGCGGTCCGCATCCCGATGTATTCGCCTTCTCCGAAGGCGAAGCGGCTGGAGTTCCGCTCGCCTGATCCGTCCTGCAATCCTTACCTGGCCTTCGCCGCGATGCTAATGGCGGGCATCGATGGGATCGAGAACAAGGTGGATCCCGGCGATCCGCTGGACAAAGACATCTACGGGCTTTCGCCGGAGGAGCTGAAGGATGTTCCCAAGATGCCCGGCTCGCTCGACGAAGCGCTGGACTGCCTGCGACGCGATCACAAGTTCCTCCTCAAGGGGGACGTGTTCACCGATGACGTGATCCAGACCTGGCTGGACTACAAGCTGCAGAAAGAGGTGAATCCCATCCGGCTGCGGCCGCACCCGATGGAGTTCGCGCTCTACTTCGACAGCTAACCCGCCGCTAGCCGCTCGCCCCGAGCGTAGCGAAGCGGAGTCGAGGGGTCGCCCAAGATGCGTTTCGGGCCGAGCGTAGACCCGTTTGCGTCGAGCGTCGTCGAGGCGCCGCCCTCGACTCCGTGCCTGCGGCACTACGCTCGGGCTGAACGGCTTAGCCTGCGGCAATGCGCTCGGGCTGAACGTTTATTCGCGCTGGCGTTTCTCGCGAGCTGCGCAGCCTGCCGCAGCAGCGGTGCCGGCGATGGCAACTCCAATGGCAGCGATCCGGCTGGCGATTGCCAACTGGTGCAGAACGATTTTGGGCCGGACGGAAAAGTCGCCGTTCGCGCCGAGGTCGTAGCTCGCAATCTGGAGGTTCCCTGGGGAATCGCCTTCCTCCCCGAGGGTGGCATGCTGATCAACGAGCGGCCCGGCCGCGTCCGCCTGTTCAAGGAAGGCCGCGTACTTCCCAGGCCGGTGGCCACCCTTTCCGTTACCCGGAGCGACGAAGGTGGGTTACTGGGCATCGCTCTGCATCCAGATTTCGCCAGCAACCGCTTCTTCTATCTCTATGTCAGCAGCACGCAAGGTGGTCAGCTGTTTAACCGCGTCGAGCGCTGGCGCCTTGCTGTGGACAGCCAGTCAGCCAGCTTCGATCGCGCGATCGTCGATCGGATTCCAGCCACTCAGTTCCACGACGGCGGCCGAATCCGCTTCGGCCCCGATGGATTGCTGTACGTCGGAACTGGGGACGCAGGCAGACCAGACAACTCGCAAAACATCGACAGCCTCGCGGGCAAGCTACTGCGCGTCACGCCGGACGGCGCAGCGCCACCCGACAACCCGTTCCCCGGAAAGCCAGCTTTTCTCTACGGCGTCCGCAACACGCAGGGATTCGACTGGCCGAGTCCGAAGACGCTCTACCTCACCGACCACGGCCCCAGCGGCGAGCTGCGCCGCACCGGCCACGACGAGGTCAACGTCGCCCGCGCCGGCGACAACCTGGGCTGGCCTGTCATTTACTCGTGCCAGACCCGGGACGGGATGGTCACACCTTCGCTGACCTGGACCGAGGCCGTCCCGCCGGGCGGCGCGGCCATCTACACCGGCTCGGCGATCGCGGAGTGGAAAGGCAGCTTGATGATCGGAACGCTCAAGTCCAAGCACCTGCACCGGGTGCTCTTCGATCCCGGCACCAGGCACGTCCGGCTTCACGAAGTGTACTTCCGGGGGGAGCCTCCCGGCGGCTTCGGTCGACTGAGGGAGACGATCATGGGTCCAGATGGGCACCTGTACGTCACCACCAGCAACTGCGACGGGCGTGGCAACTGCCCCGCGGAGCAGGACAAGATCCTTCGCATCGTCCCCCGCTGAGAGCGATGTTTCAAAACATTTCTCGGGGAAATAGCAAAGCTGCTGCGGCGTTTCTGCCCCGAAAGGAGACTGGAATGAAGCTGAAGATTCCCCTGATTGTTTCATCTTTGTTTTTGTTGCTCAGCGGGCTGGCGCTGGCGGCCGACAAGGACGGGAAGCATTTCATGATGAGGTTGGGCGGCGGCCGCCTCGGCGTGGAGGCAATTCAGATCTCGAAAGAGGTGCGGCAGATGCTCGGTGCCCCGGAGGATGCCGGGGTGCTCGTCAACCGCGTGGACACCGACAGCGCTGCGGCCGAGGCCGGGGTCAAGGCCGGCGATGTGATCGTGGAAGTCGAGGGCCAGAAGGTGAAGGACGTCTCCACCATTCGCACCGCACTGGCGGACAAGGAAGCCGGTCAGACGGCACAGCTGGCGGTGATCCGCGACAAGAAGCAGACCACGCTCACCGCCAAGATGCGCGAAAGGCCCCGGATGCGAAGCTTCGAGTCCTTCGACTTCCCGGAGGGCTTCGCCATGGAGGGCTTCCCCCACAAGGACTTTGACAAGCTGAGCGAGCGGCTGGGCGAGCTGGAGAAGCGACTGCAGAAGCTCGAGTCCGCCCGCTAGCTTGGTTGGCCAACGCCGCAAGGGTTCTCGCTATAGCCGCGATGTTGAAAGGACGACGGTTGCCCTGGTGCTTTCGACTCACGCCAATTGCCGGGTCGACTTCATGTCCCCATATTGCGCTGGGTCCACGGTATCTCACAGATACGCGTGGAGTGCACAAACAGATCAGGAGGAGTGTCGATGGTGAAAAAACTATTGGGGATGGCGCTGCTCGGCCTCGCCTTCGCGGCCCCCGCGTTCGCGGAGGACACGTCGAAGACGGAGAAGAAGCAAGAGACAGAGTTGGGGAAGGACACGACCAAGTCCACTTCGGAATCGACCACCAAGAAGAAGGACGCCAAAGGCGGAACCGAGACCGACACCAAGAGCAGCAAGAGCACTGAGTCCAAGTCAAAGAAGACCGACAAGGACGACAAGGAGATGAAGTAGCAACGGCCGTCTCGTTTTCACCCGCCGCCCCGCCGATCAACGGGCGGGGCGGCTTTTTATCGGCCCGCCAGCGTTGTCTGTTAGCATCGGCTGCGCTTGAGGAGCGCGATCTGGATTCTGCTGTTCGTCCTCGGACTGACGGGCGTCCTGATCCCGACTTGTTGCTTCTACGTTGCCAGCCAGCTCCCTCCACTGCAAAACGAGTTTGATCTACAGCGGCTGCTTCGCCGCTCGGGCGAGCGTCACCGTGCCGGCAGCGCCGACCTCGAAGCCACCCTCGAAGCGCAGGCACCTGACTTCGCTCGACTGCCTCGCGATCTGATCGCCCTGTACATTTCCCAGCTCGGCTGTCCGACGTTCTTCAAGACGCGTCGGGAGGACGGGCCGCGCTGGGTATGGCGGTTGGCGTCCGCAACGATCGGATCGAAGCAGGATGGCGAAGGATCCTGCGAGGTGCGCCTGGCCTTGCGGTTGGCGGCTGCGGCGGGCATCCGCGGGGCGCTGCAACAGTCGGCGGCGGCGCACAAGATCCACGGCCTTCTTCAGAAGGACCAGCTGATCGCTCACGACTTGCAGCTCACTGCCTTCGAACAGGGCGTGGTGGGTGTCGAGGCTGCGGCCAAGCTGCTGTTCAACAAGAATCTCGACGCGCTGGAGCTGACGGAGATGGCGGAGCTGGTGCTGGCTCTGCCGCCCAGCGACCTATATCGGGAGCTCAAGGCGTGCAGGAACCCCGCGCTGATTCGCCAAACGCGCGATCAGATGTTGATCCTGGCCGAGCGCTACTCGCTGCTCGCCGTCAATTCTGCGCAGTCGGCGCGGGTCGAGCCCGCGTTCTGTACGCGGAATTGATCGTCGCTCAGGGCTTGCTGGGCGAAGGATGCGATCGCGGCCGAGCGGAAGAAACCGGTTGCGCGGGCGGGAGATCCAGCGTCACGCCCAGGCTGTCGAGCTCGGCCAGAAGGTCCGGAGAAAGCTCCACCTTCGACTCGCGCCGAGCCACGGCGCTGCCCGGCTGCGGGTGCGGACCGGAGTCGATCTCAATCTCGACCTCCAAATCGGAGGCAACTCGCGCAGGCGCCGGAGGCAGCGTGTCCTTCTGACGCGGCGTCGCGGGGGAAACCGGCTGAGCGCGGGTCGGCGGTGCGGAATTCCTCGGGATCGGTGGCGCGGCCTGGCCCTGTGCGGCCTTGATGGCCTCCGCCTTTCCGCGTGCCGCTCGAAGCTTCTTCTCCCATGCGGCCCATTTTTCTTGCAGCGAGTCCGGATCCGGAATGCCCTTCTCGCGATGCCTCAGCGACGGTGCCCAGCGCGCGGACGATCCCTGGCCCAAACGAGCGGCGGGTGGCGCCGGAAGATCGTAGGTTGCCGGGTCGAAGAACCTCTCATCGAGGTCGAGCAACCCGTGCGCTCGCGCCCGCGCTGCAAAGCTGGGCACGAGTCCAGTCGGTGAGTGGTAACCGACTACCTCGCCGTTGTCGGTTCGCAGGACGGGTGTAAAGACGAACAAGTCGTGCGTCCGGAAGTCGCCCCTCTCGTCGAGAGGCAGCACTTCCGAGATGGCGGTCACCCATTGGCTGCGGTCCGGCAGCCGCTCGCAGCAGATGATCAGGTGGATGGCCGAAGCAACCTGCGATCGCACTGCCAGCAGCGGCAAACCGCCCGCGCTCAGCAAGCACATCGACTCGAGCTGTCGCAACGCATCGATGGGCGTGCTCGCGTGGCAAGAGGCGAGGGCGACGCCCTGCCCGGCATTCAGCGCCTGCATCAGCTGGAAGCAGGAAGGCCCGCGAAGCTCGCCGATCACGACCCGGTCTGGACGAAGCGCCAGCGCGGACGACAGCAATTCAGCGGGGTCGACCGCGGATTCCCGTCCCTGCGAGGGTGGGCTCTCCAGCGCCACCACGTGGGCTCGCTCCAGCTTCAGCTCCCGGCGGGAATCGATCGTCAGGACCCGCTCGTCATCGGGAATCAGCGAGGCGATCGCGTTGAGCAGCGTCGTCCTACCCGAGCCCGACCCCCCTGCTACCACGATGTTCAGCTTGAGCTCAATTGCCGCCTCGATCAGCCGCACCATTGGAGGCGTCAGCACCTTGACGGTCAGGAGATCTTTGGCGCTGAGCTGCCCGGCGGAGGGTTTTCGGATCGCGATCGTCGCCCCGCGTGGAGTCACCGGCGGCATCACCACGTGGATCCGCGTGCCGTCCGGCGTGCGGGCGTCGAGTCGCGGCTGCTGATCCGAAAGCTGCTGGCCTACCAGCTGCGCGATGGCCTGGGCTGCCTCGACCAGGCTTTCCTCGGTGAAGGTGGAGTCGGTGTTGATCAAACGGCCGGCGCGTTCGATCCAAACGTCGTCGGCGCCGTTGATCAGGATCTCCGAGACCGAATCGTCGTCCAGATATGGCACCACAGGTCCCAAGAGCGTCCTGAGAGACTCTGTATCCATCGCCATCACGCACCTAAGATTTGCAAAGTATCAATGGGCCGCTTTCAAGCGGTAAGCTGCACACATGGCCAAGCGCAACCCGCGAAAATCTCCGCTCCGGCGAAAAAGGTCAACGCCGCGCCGAAAGACGGGCGCAAAAAGCGACAAAAGGGCCCGCGCGGAACCCGGTCGCTCCGAGCGCAGCGAAGCGAAGTCGAGGGGTCGCACCATACCCATCGAGATTGAACCCGGCCGCATCGAGGCGACGCTGGCCCGGCTCAAGGAGCAACTGGTGCAGTGGGCGAACAAGGGTCGCTACACGCGGGTCCGCTTCAAGTTTCGGGGCAAGCAGCTGCTCCCCGATCTTCCGTTGGCCGCAGTGCTCGCCGCGGAGGGTCTCACCTTCTACTGGGGCGGAATCCTGCGGGCGCTGATATTCAATCTGGCGGGCAAGACGGTGCTCGACGTCGAGCTGGTCAACGATTCCGAGAAGCAGATCCACCGCGGAAAGGAGGCGCTCCTTTCCGGCGATCTCGACAAAGCGGTGGAGTGCTTTCGGGCCGCACAGGCGATGGACGGAAGCAATCCGCGCGTTCATTTGAACCTCGGCATCGCGCTCAAGCTGAAGGGCGACCTGGCCGGCGCGGGGCAGAGCCTCGAGCGGGCGCGCTCGCTCGATCCGAAGGGTGCGGTAGGCTCCGAAGCAGAGCGGCTGCTCTCCGGAATGGGGAGCGCAACCGGTGCGAATGACGTCGTGGCCCCCGCGCCCGACGAAGTTTCCCGGTAAGGGTTGGCCAGCGGGCGAGGAAGCGCTGAGCAGCGTGGATCGGCAGGGCCGACGACGCCTTTTTTCCTCTGACTTTCGCTCGAGAATGGCGCGTCGATCGCTTAAGATATGAGCCTGGCAGCACCGCTGATCGATGGCCGACGATACCCCTGACAAGCAACCGCCCGCGCCCCCCGATTTCGGAGGACCTGGCAACCTGACGCCCGTCACCATCGAGGACGAGATGCGCAAGTCGTATCTCGACTACTCGATGTCCGTGATCATCGGGCGAGCACTGCCCGATGTCCGCGACGGGCTCAAGCCGGTCCACCGGCGAGTGCTCTTCGCGATGCACGAGCTGGGCAATGTCCACAATCGGCCCTACAAGAAATCCGCCCGAGTGGTGGGCGACGTGATCGGCAAGTACCATCCGCACGGCGACACCGCGGTGTACGACGCGATGGTGCGGCTCGCCCAGCCTTGGTCTCTGCGCTACCTGCTGGTGGATGGGCAGGGCAACTTCGGCTCGGTGGACGGCGATGCACCGGCGGCGATGCGCTACACCGAGGTGCGGATGGAGCGGCTGGCGGAGGAGCTGCTCGCGGACATCGACAAGGACACCGTCGAGTTCGGACCCAACTACAACGATGAGCTCAAAGAGCCGCTGGTCCTTCCCAGCAAGTTTCCCAACCTGCTGGTGAACGGCGCCACCGGCATCGCCGTGGGGATGACCACCAACATCCCGCCGCACAATCTGCGCGAGGTGATCGAGGCCACCATCCACGTGATCGACAACCCGCGCGCGACGGTGGCAGATCTGATGAAGTTCATTCCGGGCCCGGATCTACCGACCGCCGGGTTCATCACCGGTGGCGAAGGGATCCGCAGGGCATACGAGACCGGCCGCGGTCAGATCGTGATGCGGGCTCGCACCGAGATCGAGGTCCAGAAAAAGACCGAGCGCGAGAGCATCATCGTCACCGAAATCCCCTATCAGGTGAACAAGGCGCGCTTGATCGAACGCATCGCCGAGCTGGTCCGCGAGAAGAAGCTGGACGGGATCAGCGACATCCGCGACGAGTCGGACCGCCACGGGATGCGAATCGTGGTGGAGCTCAAGCGCGACGCCATCTCCGGCGTGGTCCTCAACAACCTGTTCGCCTTGACGCCGATGCAGACCACCCTGGGCATCGTGCTGCTGGCGATCGACGGTGGCCAGCCGCGCACCCTCAACCTGCGCGAGCTGATCGAGCGCTTCATTTCTCACCGGCGCGAGGTGGTGACCCGCCGTTCGCGCTTCGAGCTGCGCAAGGCCGAGAGTCGACTTCACATCGTGGAGGGCTTGCTCGTCGCGCAGGACATCATCGACCAGGTGATCGCCGTGATCCGCAAATCCAAGGATCCCGACGAGGCGCGCTGGGGGCTGATGCACATCTTCTCGCCGTCGCTGCAGGAGCACCCGACCTTCAAGGGGTTCGCGCGAATCGAGCCCGCCAAGGCGCAAGCGCAAATCGAAGCGCTGGTGGCGCGCGTCCGAGCGGAGGAGGCCAGCTACCAGGGCTTGTCGCACCGCTACGAGAACAGCGGGTTCTCCGAGGAACAGGCGAAAAACATCCTCGACATGCGATTGCAGCGACTGACCGCGATGCAACGCGAGGAGCTGTTCAAGGAGCTGATCGCGCTGATCCGGGAGATTGCGCGCCTGCAGGACATCCTCACGCACGAGTCGACGCTGCTCGAAGTGATCAAGCGCGAGCTCAAGGAGATCCAGGAGCGGTACGGCGATGCGCGGCGGACGGAGATCGTCGGCGAGCTGAGCGAGCTCACCAGCGAGGACTTGATCGCCGAGGAAGACATGGTGGTCACGCGCTCGCACGCCGGCTACATCAAGCGCAGCCCGCTGACCGAATACCGCGCGCAACGCCGGGGCGGCCGCGGAAAGACCGGGGCGGCGACCAAGGAAGACGATTTCGTCACCGATCTATTCGTCGCCTCGACCCATGCGTACTTGATGCCGATCACCACGCGCGGCAAGCTCTACTGGCTCAAGGTCCACGAGATTCCGCTGGCCAGCCGCGCCGCGCGGGGCAAGGCGATCGTGAATCTGGTCCACATCTCACCCGACGAAAAGCTCGCCGCGGTGCTGGTCACCAAGGGCTTCAGCGAGGACCGGTTCGTGTTCTTCGTCACCAAACGCGGGTTGGTGAAGAAGACGGACCTCTCCGCATTTTCCAACGTGCGCTCGGCGGGCATCATCGCCCTCTCCATCGAGGACGGCGACAGCCTGGTGGCGGTGAAGATCACCGACGGAACGAAGGACATCCTGCTCTCTACGGCGAGCGGGATGAGCATTCGCTTTGCGGAGAGCGAGGTGCGCTCGATGGGCCGCGCCGCCTACGGCGTGAAGGGAATCACGCTCGATCCGGGCGACGAGGTCGTCGGCGCCGACGTCGTGGAGAAGGGCACCACCATCCTCACCGTGACCGAGAACGGGTACGGCAAGCGCACCGAGGAATCCGAGTATCGGGTCCAGGGCCGAGGCGGCAAGGGCGTGATCGACATCAAGACCACCGAGCGAAACGGGAGAGTGGTCGGTCTGGTACAAGTGAAGGATCGCGACGAGGTGATGCTGGTCACCAACGGCGGGATGCTGATCCGCATGAAGGTGAGGGAGATCTCGGTGATCGGGCGCAACACGCAGGGCGTTCGCTTGATTACGCTGGAGAGCCCCACCGATAAAGTGACCGGGATCTCCAAGCTGCCCGAGAGCGAGGGCGAAGAAAACGGCTCACCCGAAGAGCCGATCGACGACAAGAGCGCCGGCCAGCTAGGGGACGCCGGCGCCACCGAGGACGGTTCAGCCGAAGGCGAGGAGCCGGAGAGCTCGGACCCGGGGACGAACGGTCCAGAGGAGACCTGATCGCCGCTCGGCCGCCTTGCGCGGGTGGGAAACCTTAGCGAGCGATCAACCGGAAAGCACCTGGACGCAGGTTTTGAGCACCTCGATTCTCGCGTAGTGCTTATCATTCGCCGGAATGAGGTACCACCGAGCGTCAGGCCGATGCGTCCGGTCGAACATGTCCTGAACGGCCTCTTCGTAGTCCTTCCACCTCTTCCGATTTCGCCAGTCATCGGGCGTGATCTTGTAGTGCTTCATCGGGTCGTGCTCGCGTAATTTGAACCGCTCGAGCTGCGTCTTGCGGTCGATGTGAAGGAAGAACTTCGCCATCCGAACGCCGTCGGCCGTCAGCATCACTTCGAAGGCGTTGATCTCGTCGTAAGCCCGCCGCCATTCAGCCTTGGTGGCGAAGCCCTCGACCCGTTCCACCAGCACCCGGCCGTACCAACTGCGATCGAACACGGCGATCTCGCCCTTGTCGGGCAGCCGCTCCCAGAAACGCCAGAGATAGTGTTGCCGCGCCTCCTCGTCCTTGGGTGGGCCGATCGGCCAGACCTTGTAGCCGCGCGGATCCATCATCATCGTCAGCCGCTTGATCACCCCGCCCTTGCCCGCTGCGTCCCAACCCTCGAAGACGAAGATCGCCCGCCGTTCCTTGAGGAAGTATTTGATCTGAAGCTTGAGCAGCTCCTGCTGGAGGTTCTCCAGGCGCTTCTCGTACGCGGCATCGTCTTTCAGCGCGGCGCTCAGGTCCACGCGGTCCAAGCGCAGGGTACCTGAAGGGTAGCACTCGAACTCGAGCTGACACGTCTCGGGCTTGCGCTTTGCGCTCATGCGGTCCTCGTCTGCTGCTGCATATAGCTCAGGCTACCGTCGCATGTTCGATTGACAGCTCCGCTTGGCAAACCTACGGTCGCGCTCTACTCAATGCGGAGGGATCCGATGCGACCGTTTTCCTTTTTGGCGGTGACGTGCGCGGTCTTCGCGCTCCTGATCTCGGCATGCAAACACGACGAGTCGTCGGCGGCAGCGACGCGGACCGCGACCTCGCCGCCCAGCCCGCCGGCGCCGCCGCAACCGCCCGCGCCACCGCCCGAACCGCAGGTCCAGCTCCCGCCGGCGCCGCCCATTCCACCCACGCCGCCCTTCCTGCCCGCTATCCAGGATCCGCCCGACAATCCCACCACGCCGGAGAAGGTGGAGCTCGGCTATCTGCTGTTCTTCGACAAGCGGATGTCGAAGGACGAATCGATGTCCTGCGAGAGCTGCCACCACACCGACAAAGCCTGGACCGAGGGGCAGGCGGTGAGCCCCAAAGTCGGCGGCGCGATGAACAAGCGCAATGCGCCCACGGTGCTGAACGTGGCGTACCACACCAGCTTCTACTGGGACGGTCGCGCGCCGACGGTCGAGGCGGTGTCCAAGGCGGCGTGGACCGGCCAGCTCGGCGCGGACCCGGCGACGGTCGCCACCAAGCTGGCCGGCAACGCGACCTATCGCGCCCACTTCCAGCGCGCCTTCGCCTCGCCGCCCTCGGCGGAGAACATTCCGAAGGCGCTCGCCTCCTTCTTTCGCGCGCTCAAATCCGGAAACGCGCCGTACGATCGGTTCGAGGAAGGCGATCAAAAGGCCGTGAGCAAGCAGGCCCGGCGCGGATTCGAAGTCTTCCGCAAAGCGAACTGCGCGCTCTGCCACGTGCCGCCGCTGTACACCGACTCCCTGTTCCACAACACCGGCATCGCCTGGGCCGACGTGGAGGAGTCCAAGCGGGATCACGGCCGGATGGACGCGACCAAGGATCCCAAGGACGATGGCAAGTTCAAGACGCCCACGATGCGCGACATCGCGCTCACCGCGCCATACTTCCACGATGGGAGCGTGAAGACGTTGGACGAGGCCATGGACCTGATGATCCGCGGCGGGAAGAAGAATCCCAACATCGACGAGAAGCTCAAGCCGGCCAAGCTGAGCAAAGCCGATCGGGCCGCGCTGAAGGCCTTTCTCGAGTCACTGACCGGGACGGCGACGTTCTCAGGTCCCCCCAGCGAGCTGGCGAGGTGACGAAGTGCCCTCGCGGCGTGCTGCCGTCGCGCGCAGGCTTTTCGCCGCCGCCTGTTCGCTGCTACTGCTGAGCACCTGCATGGCGCGTGGCACCCGCAACGTCGGAAGCGGCCCTGACGCGGTGGTGCTCTACACGGCGCGGCTGGTGCGCACGCTGGACGCCGAGCGACCCGCGGCCGAGGCGCTGGCGGTGCAATGGGGAAAAATCGCGGCGGTCGGATCGCGCAGCGAGCTCGAGTCGAAGTACGCGGGTGCCCGGGTGGTGTCCCTTCCGGAAGCGACGATCGTCCCCGGGCTCGCCGACGCGCACGCCCATCTCGCCAGCCTGGGCTCCAGCCTCTCTCTGGTGAGCTTTATCGGCACCGATTCGCTCGAGCAGGTGCTGGAAAGGGCGAAGCGCCCGCCGGCGAGCAGCTATCAAGGCGAGTGGCTCGTCGGGCGCGGTTGGGATCAGAACGATTGGCGTGAAGCCAAGGGCGAATTTCCCGGCCGGCAATCGCTCGATGCCATCTATCCGTCGACGCCGGTCTACTTCACGCGCGTGGATGGGCATGCGGCGTGGGTAAACAGCGAGGCGCTGCGCCGCGCCGGCGTGGCCGCGAGCACGCCCGATCCGCCGGGCGGTCGCATCATCCGCGATCGCAAGGGAGAGCCGACCGGCGTCCTCGTCGACCACGCGATGCAGCTGGTCAGCTCGAAGATCCCATCGCTCACCGACGAGCAGCGGGAGGCGCGGCTTCGCGCGGCGCTTCAGCACTGCGTCGAGGTGGGGCTCACTTCGGTGCACGACGCCGGCACCGAGCTCGCCACCTTCATGCTGCTGCACCAGTGGGACTCGACCGGCGCGCTTCCCCTTCGCATCTACGCGATGGCTGACGGCAGCGCGCACGGAGCGCAGGTCTATCCGGAGCTGGGCTCGGTGCAGGGGCGGCTGCTGACGTTGAGGGCGGTGAAGTTCTACATGGACGGCGCGCTCGGCTCGCGCGGCGCCGCGCTGCATGCGCCCTACAGCGACGAGCCGACGCAAAAGGGGCTGCTGCTCACCGAGCCGGATGAGCTGGAGCGCAAGGCGAAAAGCTTCATGGAGCGCGGATACCAGGTGGCGGTCCACGCGATCGGCGACCGGGCGAACACGCTGACCCTGGACGTCCTGTCGGGCGCCGCTTTGCAAGTGAAAGGGAACAGCGGGCGCCATCGCATCGAGCACGCGCAGATCCTCCGGCGTGAGGACATCCCCCGCTTCGCTCAGCTGGAGATCATCGCCAGCATGCAGCCCACTCACGCCACCAGTGACATGCCGTGGGCCGAGCAGCGCGTCGGCAAGGAGCGCATCGGCGGCGCCTACGCCTGGAGGAGCCTGCTCGACGCCGGCGCGCGGCTCGCGTTCGGGAGCGACTTTCCGGTGGAGGACGCGAACCCACTGCTCGGGTTGTACGCGGCGCGGACCCGGCAGGACGCGAGCGGAAATCCGCCGGAAGGCTGGTTGCCGAATGAGCGGCTCGATGGCGAGCAAGCGCTGCGGGGATTCACCACCGGCGCGGCGTATGCGTCGTTTGCGGAGAACCTCCGCGGGATGCTGCGGCTTGGAATGGACGCCGACTTCGTCGCGCTGAGCGTGGATCCGGTCGAGGCGCCGCCGCGGGATCTGTTGACGGGAAAGGTCCTTCTCACCGTCGTGGCCGGCAAAGTGGCCTACCAGCAGGGCCGCCCGGTCACCCCGAGCGTAGGGCGAAACCCGTAGTCCCCCGGTCGCCCCGAGCGTAGGGCGAAGCCCGTAGTCGAGGGGCCCACGTTGCCGCTCACGCCGAGCCCCTCGGCTACGCTCGGGACAGGCCCAGGGCAAGGCCCGTAGTCCCCCGGTACCCCGAGCCTCAAGCATCCCCGAGCATTCTCTGTCCAAATGAACTTACCAGGGGACCAGGGACGCTCCGTTGCTGGCAGAACGGGCCTTTTTTGCCGAGGTCCTCGCTCGGAGTTTTCATGGCAGGGCAAAGCCATAGTCCTCCAGTCACCCCGAGCGTAGAGCAAAGCCTGTAGTCGAGGCGTCGCACCACACCAGGCTTCTCCACGTAACATCGCTCGCCTCGCTCCGGACAATGCGGCGCACGACCCGAAAATCGCAGCTGCCGCGCAGGCAGCAGGTCCAGTACGCTTCCGCGCCCCATGAAGCGCGCCGCGTTGCTCTTGCTCGTGCTCCTCGCCTGCGCCAAACAGAAGCGCATCAAGCTTCGGCCGGACTCCGCGCTAAACGAGCGCGGCGTCGCCTTCATGCCGTTCGTCGCCTCACAAGTGGATCGCTTCGTGGCCCCGGACGATCGCCCCTGCGAGCGCGTCGACGGACGGCCCCGGGAGAACTTCGTCGGGTGGCAATCGCCGAACGAGGATCCCGCATGCATCCACGATACGCTCTACGAAGGTTTGCGCCCGGGCGTGCTGGAATTCCAGTGGCGCTCGGAGATTCCGCAGGACGGCAACTACGATCTGGTAACGCTCGAGTATTCGGTGGGCGCGTGGGGACGCGTGGTGAGCCGCGGCTCGTATTACGGCGATTACTTCGCCAAGGCTCAGCTGATGGTGAATGCGAAAGCGCCGCACTGCGCCGGGTCATGGTCGCTCGACCTGGCGAAAGCTGCAGTGACCGGCCCGTGGAGTCGGGTCGCGGGGTTCAGCGGCTGGGTGACGATTCCGGATCTCGTTGTGGCGGGCTGCAAAGCACACGAGATCATGCAAGTGACGCTGCGACTGCAGGGTGAATCGAACCGCGGCAAGGTGGAAGTGGATTGGTTTGGCTTCTCGGCGATCAAGGAAGAAGACGTCAACCGGATCTTCGGATTGCGATTGCGCCAAGCCTCGCTTACGGACTTTTCCCATGACCGGCAATTGAAGTGAGTTGCCCCAGCTTGGCTCCGGGCCGATGCGCGGTACGCGCCGCGCTCGCGAAGCAGCTGGGCTATCGCCCGTAGCGCCGCAAGTAATCCTCCAGCGCAGCGCGATGAAGACGCAGCTTCTCAACTCGGACGTGGTCGACCTGCTCGGCATCTGATCCGCCTCGACCCAGTCGGCGAGCGAGTCGATGACTTCGACGAGAAGCGCTGCTCGCAAGCAGACGCTGAGCCGGGCATCAAAGCTCTCACGCTTTCGCGTGAAACGCGGCGGTCCCTTCCGAGTCACATACTTTGAAAATCCTGACTGGGCCGCGTCGCGAGTTGGAGCGGTGAGCCCAGTACGGCGAAAGCTCATTGACGAACTCGGAGGTCACGTGGTGAACGACAAGATGGCAGGACTGGCTGGCGACGTTTTGCTCGGAGGAGAACTTTCTGTTCATCGTCTCGGCTTCGGGGCGATGCGCCTGACTGGCGCTGGCATCTGGGGCCCGCCAAGAGACAAGAAACAGGCCCTGGCTGTTCTTCGCCGGGCCATCGAGCTCGGGGTCAATTTCATCGACACCGCCGATTCGTACGGTCCCGCAGTAAGCGAGGAACTGATCGCCGAAGCCCTGTTTCCCTATCCGTCTGGCCTGGTGATCGCGACCAAGGGCGGTTGGAATCGCCCAGGCCCCGATCAATGGACCCACGATGCGAGTCCAGCGCACCTTCGCCAAGCGGTGGAGGGCAGCCTCAAGCGATTGCGCGTGGAGCAGTTGTCCCTCTATCAACTGCACATTCCCGATCCAGCTGTGTCGTTTGACGCATCGGTGGAGACGCTGGCGGAGCTGCAAAACGAGGGAAAGATTCGGCTCATCGGCTTGTCCAACGTGACGCAAGAACACGTCGAGCGGGCGCGTCGAATCGTTCCGATCGCCTCCGTTCAGAATCGCTACAGCTTTGCCGATCGCGAGTGGGATTACGTGGTGGATTACTGCGAGCGCGATCGAATCGCCTTCATTCCCTGGTACCCGCTGGGGGCGGGCGCGGTTGCCGGCGAAGTTCTCAACCAGATCGCCGACGCGCACCATGCGAAGCCGATACAGATCGCGCTGGCTTGGCTGTTGCGGCGGTCTCCGATCATGCTCCCCATCCCGGGGACGTCTTCGCCCCAGCATATCGAGCAGAACGTCGCCGCGGCGGCCATGGACCTGACGGAACGAGAGTACGATCAGCTTGCCGCGGTTCGCGAGCTGGTTCGACCACGCCGAGCCGCAGTGGGCCATGCTCAAAGCAGTGATGAAGGGAGGCAATCGTCATTCATGAAAAGATGGACGATGACATGACTGATCCGGCCGGGAATTCCGGCAATCGCATCGTTTGCGGCGTCATTTCAAAAACGAGCGATTTAGCCGCGCGCCCGTAAGCTCGCCGATCGGATGCCGCGTCGGGAAGCTTGCCAATGGTCGGCTGATAGGAGAGGAGCGCCGGCGGAAACCGGCGCCGCTCTGCGACGGCCGCGCCCGCTGCCAAATGCGGGTTGGCGGCGGGTGTGTTCAGCTGCGCCTGCGGATCCAGCCGTAGCGGATGTTGTCTGGACGGGCGCCGGCTGCCTGGTACCGGTCACGAAGCTTCGTCAGGTTGTCGCCCAGCTTCGTCATGTTGTCGGCGAGCACGGGGGATTTCCCAAACTGCAACTCGTCCTTCAGCATCTGCGGGATCATCGACGCGTAGTTCGCCGGCACCGGATGGTACTCGCCGCACGTGCTGGGCTCGCCGCAGCGCGGCGCCGGGGTCAGGCGGCCGTCGACGTTCTTGATCCCGTAGAGCCGGGCGTTGTTCAGGCCGAAGATCTTCCGCTTGGCGCGCTCGGTCAGCTCCGGGTAGGCGTACCGGCTGCGAATATCCTCCGGGATCTGGAACCGCCACAGCGCCTCGATCTGCCACTGCGGGCCGCCGTACCAGACGGAGTCGGACCCGAAAACGATCCGATCCTCGCCGAAGAATCTCAGCCCTTGGCCGAGGATGTGCGCACAGACCGTGGGGAAGGTGATCACGGACGACGCGAACGTCGTCCCCAGCTCGCTGAAGACGTTCCGGTGCGGCCGCGAAGTAATCAAAAAGCGCGTGGTCCAGAGGATGTCAGGCACTGGCGGCCCGCCGTCCCATCCCTCCAGCTCCGGGCCCAACGTCCTGCCCGACCGCACATCGAGCAGCGCGTTCAGCACCCAGAATCCTGGCCGGATGCACGAGTGGTAGATGAGGAAGTTCAGCTGGGGCCAATCGCGCGCCGCCTTGGGGATGTCCGATGGATAGCCGAGCGGCGCGGAGCTCGGGTCGTCCGGAGCGTCGGTCGAGAGCCCCTTGTGAATGCAGAGGTTGTAAAAGCCGGGGTGCTCGTTCGCGTACGCGCTGTACCTGGGATCGGTGATCACTTCGTACATCGGGTACGCCACCCCCTCGTCGTCCAAAACCCACCGCGTCATCAGCGACTCGGAGTCGTTGGCCACCTTCGCCGAGTTCGCGGATGTGTATCCCTTCCAGGAGTCCGGCTTCAGGTTCTCGATCTGCCAGCGGTGATAGTCGCCGTAGACTGGGTCGTGCTGGTTGCCGATGCCAGGGAAGAGCTGCCCGTGCGCCAGCATGCGGGTGGAGCCCGCGATCTGGTTCACCCAGTCGCGGACCGAAGCGGTCTGCGAGGCGTTGAGGAACTCGCCGGCCTCCGACTCGGTGATGTCCCTGGGGGGGCGCGGCATTTCCCCCGGAACCGCCGCAGAGGTGTTGTTGCTTAAAACGCCGATCGTCACCTGGCTGTCTAAATAGACGTCCTTCATGAACTGGACGAGCTGGAAGTTCAAGTTGATGTTGGGCAGCCCGACCAGCGCAGGGTTCCAGGGTGTGTTGATGCCTCCCAGCTCGTCGGGAAGGTCCATCGGATTGAGCGAGCTGTGGTTGCCCTCCGCGATGTCGCGCAACACGTTCCCGGGCGCCATAGGGTCGTGGGCCGGATCGGAGCGGATGGTGTGCAGCTGATCGTCGAAGACGAAGAGGTCGGCCGGCGGCGCGTTGCCGGCACGCGCGTTCGGCTCGAACATTTCGTCGCGCGAGACCTTGAAGAACTCGGCGCCGTGCACCTCGTTCATGGCGAGGAAGGAAGCGGCTATGCCGCCGGAGCCAGCGAGGAACTGGCGCCGGCTCACGCCGAGTTTCTTCGAGACTTCGCCGGCGAGCTCTTGGATACGGGCCTCCACGCGCCGCTGCGCTTCCGTCTGCGGGTTCGGCATGTACTCGCCATTCGACACCATTTGCGTCGGGATCGGCGACCGGAGCTGATCGTCTTCCGCCGACTGCAGTTGATCGAGCTGCTCCTCGCTGAACCAGGAATCCTCTTCTCGCGAGCCCGGAATCTTCTTCTTGGACATGGTGCCCTCCGTCTTTGCCCAGGTGGGGAGATGTTTGCGTGCGGCGCGGTGCCGCATCTGGCGCGCTCTAGCTCCAGTCCGGATCGCAGGTCAATGCTCCGAACGGAGACCCCCGTTCGGGTGTGTCGCTGCAAACAGATCCGGCACGTTTGATCGACAAGACCTCTTCAGGGGCGAACACTGAGATCAGGCTGCGCGGCCTGAAGAGCCTCGTCGATCACGGGAAGCTTCAGTCGATCAGCTTCAGCTCTTTGGCAGGATGGCTCTCGCTCTCTCGTACGCCGATCAACGTAGCTTTCGCGATCGGCGCGTTCGCCGGGCTGCGGACGGCGGAGATTCTTGGACTCAGCTCGCGCGACGTGAACCTCTCTACGGAAAGAATCCATATTGGCGGAGTGCGGCTTCGCTCAGGTGGCGAAGGGCTCGTCTTCCCCCCGGCCGTGGCTGCGCGCGGGGGCAGGATAGGCGCTCCGCCGACGTTCATGCGTCTCCACACGCTGCACAAGCACCTTCGCAGAGCGCTGGCCGCATGCGGGCTTTCGCGCTTGACGTGGTATCAGGCAACGCGGCATACGTTCGCGAGCCAATGGATTCTCGGCGGTGGGTCAATCGAGAAGCTGAAAGGGTTGATGGGGCACGGCAGCGTCGTGGTCACCGAACGGTACGCGCACCTGAAGGTGGATCTCTTCAAATCGCGTGACTTCGACATGCTGGACGTGGATCTGATGGCAGACGCTGAAGTGATTCCGTTCGCGCAGGAAGCTGGCGTCGCAGGTACAGTGGGTTACGCGGTGGTTACAGGCGGTTCTTTGGCGAGCGAAGGACAGCCCATAAACACGAGAAAAAATTGGATAAGCCCAGGTAGCTCAGTCGGTAGAGCAGAGGACTGAAAATCCTCGTGTCGGTGGTTCGATTCCGCCCCTGGGCATTGTTTTCAAAGACTTACCATTTCCACCGAGTCCATTAAGTCCACCAAATCCAGCCGAATCCACGGGCGCTGTTACAAATGTGCTACAATTTTCGGCACCCATCGCGGCGGCGATTGTCGCAAGTGCCTGCACTCGAAGCCTTCGGTAGACACTTTCCACCATCACCGGCCAAGGTGAATGAGCTGGGGCCCGATTTGCTGCCAGGGCAAAGGCCTTGCCCGCTACCCTTGGCCCATGCGCATCTTTGCCTGCTCGATGGCGATTTGATTGACGTGGGCCAGCGCGTTGGCGCCCGAAGCTCCTTCGATGGCTTTCAGCGCGATGTCCTGCACCTGCCTTTTCGCCTCTTCGAGTTGCTTAGATAGAAGCTCGATTTGCTGCGCTTGGCGCGCCGCGACTTGTTCCAATGACTGGATGCGGAGGTCGGCCACCTTCTTCTCAGCTTCGCTGTCCTTCTTGAGAAGCACAATCTGCTGCTCAAAGCTTTGCCTAGTGAGGGCGGACGCCTCGGTCTGCGCGCGCTCCCGCTCTTCTTTGAGTCGAGCGGGGAACTGCTCCACCTCTTGCTTGTAGCGCGAGAGCTCGTCCTCTTTCGCCTTGAGACTTGCTTCGCGGTCTAGCCAACTCTTTTCTAGCGCCTCTTGCTTCTCCCGATTCTTTTTCTCCTGGAGTCGGATCTCCTCTTCGTATTTGTCCTGCGCCTTCTTTCGCTCGAGCGCTTTTTTGTACTCGTACTCGTCGCTCTCGCGCTGCCGCTGCTTCTTGAGGGCTTCCTCGGCCTCTTTTTGCTCTCGGAGCTGCGCCGAGCGCGGTGGCGGCCACGTCGAGTTGATGCAGACGCTCCAGCTCCTTGGATTCGAGTGCCACCGCTTCACGCAGCTGCATCAACCGCTCCACCTCAGAAACCAGCTTCGCCGACACATCGGAGAGCGCCTTGGAAATCTCGACGCTGAGATTCGAAGTTTGGAGGACAACCGATTCCACAGACGCAGCCTCGACCGCCTGACGGACCTCTGCCTTCTGGAGCTTGGCGAGCTCGTCATCCTTGGCGGTAGCGCTTTGCCTCGCGTCTGAAACTTCCTCGCGGATCTTCTCGAATTCCGCCTGCACCTCCGCCTTCGAGCGCCGGGTTCGCGCTGCGGATGTTCTTGCCATCTGCCACTTCTCCTTTCGACCAATCCTCCTCCTACTCCAAGGCGGGCCGGGCGTGAAGGGCTTCGGTCGCGGCCGCGTTGTCGTCGTTGGCCGGCATTGCAACGTCCCGACTCCTGGGCCTGAAAGACAGCGCGACGACCTTGCTGACTTCGGCCGGCAAAACTTACGGCGGCGCTTCCAAGATAGTCCCGCGCTCGGTGAACGCGTAGGGCATCGCTGATGAGAACTTGAGCTTGGATCAGCCTGCGGCGATTTCAACGCCCGAGAGTCGCCTGTCCTTCGGAGCTAGGCGTAACGGAATTCCAGTAGCGCCCGAGATCTTGGACAGCGTTGAGAGGGAGGGGACCGCCATCGCCTTCGCAGACTCCAGCCGCGCAATAACTGACTGCTTCATTCCTGCTCGACGTGCAAGCTCTGCCTGGGTCAGGCCTGCGGCCTGGCGCATTCCGCGGACCAGCATGGCGATCTGGATGATCAGCTGGCGCGTCTCGAAAGCTTCGCGGAACTCCGGCGACCGCTTCTCCTTAACAATGTGCTGCCTCACCGACACCAACGTTCTCTCTGGGGCAGGCTCCTTCTCTTTTTCATTTCACTCGCTCCCGCAACTCCTTCATCCGTTGAGCACAGGCGCGTATCTCGCGGTCCTGATCATCTTTCTTCGATCCGCCCAGCAAGACCATCGTCTCGGCATCTAGCATCGTGTAGTGGATGCGGTGCGGGCCAATCCGGAATTCGTACATGCCCTTGTTGTCCCGCCCGCGAAGCGCTTTCTTGGAGACCGGGGCCAAAAGGCCGTACCGCTCCGCCGCCTCCAAGTTCGCGAGCACCTGTGCTCGTTCTCTGGTAGCCAGCTCGTCGATGAAGTCCTTGGCCGGACGCCGTCGCGCCGGGTCCCGCCATGGCCCGCCTTCTTGGCGAGGGCCCAGGAATCGACGTTGTTCTTTGCGCACCGAGGTCAGGCGCCTGAAGTAAGTTGCTCATTCGATGAAGGCTGCCCGCATCGATCCTGTCCGCGACGCAGCACTCGCGCTTGAGTCGGTTGCCCTGTCACTTTCGCCGAAGGGGCACGTGCTGCTGCGCGCGGCCTTCTCGGATGAACCAGCCCTGGACGCAAGCGTTGCACGGAGGGTCTGCAACGCCTTCGAGGTCGGTGAGGCCGCGGGACTTTTGCATCTCGGCGCGGTCGAGGTCGCGACGCCTCTTCCTCCGGCATTTGCCTTCTGGCGCGACTTCGCTCGTCTGTTCGTGGCTTCCCTTTGCGGCACACCGGAGATCGAGGCGCAGCGGGAGCGTGTGGAAGTTCCCATTCGACGCGCAGAATTGGAGACGCTGAGTCGATCGGCGCCCCCCATGGAGGGTGCTGAGTACATCACCGTCGATCTCCTTGAAGCGAAGTGGCGTGCGCTTCAGGAGTCATGGCGAAGCGAAGTCCGCGCGACATCGGGTACGGTACAGGAGATTCTGGCACGGAAGAATTCGGCCTGGCACGTCGTCGGTCGAGTCCACTTCCACCTCGCCGAAAACAAGCGCGATCAGGAACACCCGTTTGCCTTCCTGGCTAGTTACACCACGGGCCTGAGCGCCCAGGGCAATCCCCAGCATCGGCCCTTGGGGCAGGCGCTTCGCGAATCGTCATCGGTCCGGGACAAAAGCCGCCTTCTCGCCTTGCTGCTCCCGGTGAAAAACGCCGCAGAGAAGAGCCGCTTCCTCAAAGAGTTGGTGGATTCAGGGCACATCTTTCAGCCGCTTTCGTGGACGCCCAGGGATGCCTATCGCTTTCTCCAAGACATCCCCGCGTTCGAACAAAGCGGTGTGGTGGTGCGCGTTCCAGATTGGTGGAAAGCGCGCCAGCCACCGCGACCCCGTGTCACCGTCTCGGTGGGAAACGCGAAGCCCTCCGTGCTGGGCTTGTCAGCGATCCTCGACTTCTCAGTAAAGGTCACGCTCGACGGTCAGGAAATCTCCGAAGCGGAGATGCGTGCACTGCGGGTCAGCTCAGACGGACTTGTCCTCCTCAAGGGCAAATGGGTGGAAGTGGACCGGGAGAAGCTCGATCAGGTGCTCCGGCACTGGAAGGCAGTTCAACGGCGTGCTCAGGACGGGATGTCCTTCATCGAGGGAATGCGCCTTCTCTCGGGCGCTCCAATCGGTGAAGAAGTTGGCCAGGACGCGGAAGCGGTTTCTCCCTGGTTTGGCGTTCAGGCCGGCCAGTGGCTCTCAGAAGTGCTGGAGGGCTTGCGCGGCCCGAAGAGCTTGGGCGATCTCGAATTGGGTCGAGCGTTGCGCGCGACGCTTCGCCCTTACCAACGCGAGGGCGTCAAATGGCTCCGGTTTCTCAGTTCCCTGCATCTCGGTGCATGTCTCGCGGATGACATGGGCTTGGGAAAAACCATTCAGGTGCTGGGCCTACTGTTGTTCCTCAAGGAGCGGGCGACGATTCCTGGTCCGCACCTCCTCGTTGTTCCGGCATCGCTTCTCGCCAACTGGAAGGCCGAGGCGGAGCGGTTCGCACCCTCCCTGCGCTTCCTCGTGGCGCACCCCTCAGCCATGTCGCAGGAGGACCTTGCCGAGCTTTCCGATCTGCCGTCCGAGAAATTTCACGGTCATGACGTGGTGATGGTGAGCTACGGATCAGTGCCTCGGTATCCCTGGATAACGAGCACTGCGTGGGGTCTGGTGATTCTAGACGAGGCGCAGGCCATCAAGAATCCAGCCAGCAAACAGACCCGGGCGGTCAAAATGCTCAAGAGCCGGTGCCGCGTCGTCCTCACAGGAACGCCCATCGAAAACCATCTCACCGATCTTTGGTCCCTCTTTGATTTCTTGAACCCAGGCCTTTTGGGTTCAGCAAAGCAGTTCGGCCAGTTCGTGAAGCGCTCGAGCGCCAATTCCTACGGTCCTCTGCGAGAGCTGGTTCGGCCGTATATCCTGCGCCGTCTGAAGACAGATCGGTCGGTCATTGCGGATCTGCCGGAGAAGACCGAGCTGCGGGCATTCTGTTCCCTCACCAAGCGACAAGCGGCGCTCTACCAGGAGTCCGTCGATTCGCTGGCGAGGGAAGTTGCGAAAGTCGCCCCGGATGAGCCGATGCGCCGTCGCGGGTTGATTCTGGCGTACCTCTTACGGTTCAAGCAGATCTGCAATCATCCCTCCCACTGGCTCGGCGATGGCGCGTACCAACCCGCGGAGAGCGGTAAGTACGCGCGGCTGCGCGAGCTGTGCGAAGTGGTGGCTTCTCGCCAAGAGAAGGCGCTGATCTTCACCCAATTCCGGGAAATAACTGGGCCCCTTGCCGCTTATCTGGCGAACATTTTTGGACGGCCCGGGCTTGTCCTGTCCGGCGAGACCCCGGTGAAGCGGCGCCCGGAGCTGGTGAATCAGTTCCAGGAAGACGAGGCGGTGCCGTTTTTCGTGCTCTCGCTCAAAGCGGGTGGGACGGGGTTGAACCTGACCGCGGCTTCCCACGTCATTCACTTCGATCGATGGTGGAATCCAGCTGTGGAAAATCAAGCGACGGACCGCGCCTTCCGGATCGGTCAGAAGAAGAGCGTCATCGTCCACAAGTTCATCTGCCGAGGAACGATCGAGGAGAGAATCGACGAGCTGATCGAATCCAAGCAGGGAATGTCGCGCGAGCTTCTCGAGGGAAGCGATGAAATCAAACTGACTGAAATGAGCGATCAGGAGCTGCTAAAGTTGGTCTCTTTGGACATTCACAGCGCCCGCGACGTTGACTGAGGCGCGAGGGAGGAGGAGATGTACGATTTCTACGGGGGCTTTGCCCCCTACGTGCCGGTGTGGAAGCGGCGGCAACGGGCGGCGAGGAAAATCGCCCAGCTAAAGAAGAGCGGGAGCAACGTCAAACCGGTTGTGATCGAAGGGCGAGCGATCGCCACCACGTTTTGGGGCAAGGCCTGGTGTGACAACCTGGAGGTCTACAGCGACTTTGCCAACAGGCTTCCCCGGGGGCGCACCTATGCCCGCAACGGCTCGGTGATCGATCTCCAAATTGCGATCGGGGAGCTCACCGCACTGGTGAGTGGCTCTGAAATCTACAGCGCCAAGGTGAATATCCGCACTCTTCCCAAGGAGCGGTGGAGAGCGGTGGCGCGGGAGTGTTCTGGAAAAATCGACTCTCTCGTGGAGCTGCTCACCGGCAAACTCTCGCGCGGGGTCATGGAGGTGCTGTGCCGGCCGAAGACGGGACTTTTCCCGACCTCGAAGGAAATCTCCCTGTCCTGTTCCTGTCCTGACGGAGCCTGGCTCTGTAAGCACCTCGCGGCGGTGCTCTACGGAGTGGGAGCGCGTTTGGACCAGGAGCCGGAGCTGCTCTTTGTCCTCCGCGGAGTGGACCAAATGGACCTGATCAGCGAAGCCGGACATGGAGGGACGATTGGCGACGCGAGATCGCCGGCCAACGTTCTCAAAGAAGAGAGCCTTTCTGGAATCTTTGGGATCGAGATGGATGGAAACAGTCACGCCAATCCTGAGACAAGCCGTCAGCTGAAAGCGCGCCGGGCAAGGGCAAAGTCGTCGCCGAAGGTAAGACTGACGAACGGGAGCGCCGCCGCCCACACTGTTGTCCCTCGTCAAAGGCAAACAGGGGCGACGGTGAGTTGTAGCGCATTAATCGCGCGCGGACTTCGACACTCGGTCATTCAGAACTGGCTGAGATCCGGGGTTCTGCTCCATACCCGCTCGCGAGGGATCTACTTGAAGACGCGCGAAACCGAGGCGCGCATCGGGAAATACCTGCACAGGATACCAGTGCCAGTGGGCGACGCGGCCGCAGCCGTAGAGAGCCGCTCTTCATCGAAAAACGGATGGCTGGACAAGGACGTGGAAACCCGCGCATGAAGTCGGCGCCAGATTGCTGTTGTCCTCGAGGGCCTGCCGTCGCGATCTGCTCATTCGCCTCGGTCAGACTGGCCTCTTTCGAGCACGCTGGACCGAGAGGATCTTGGATGAAGCAATCGCTGCAATTGTGCGTAAACGACCAGAGCTTGCTCCACGTCTCGCGCGGACACGTAAGCTGATGAATGATGCAATTCGAGACGTCTTGGTTCGCGACTACGAGAGCTTGATTGCATCAATCGAGCTCAAGGATCTGGACGACCGCCACGTGGTGGCGGCCGCGATTAAATTTCCCAAGCCGCCGCTTGACCCGCATGGCATCGAGGCTCAGCACCCAGATCAATTTGTCCGACACCTGGCGGATCTGGATGCTGCTGAGGTGCTCGAAGTAATTCGTGCGATTGCCGCGGCGAACCAGAAGCCGCCGAAAACCGTCGCCGAAGTACTCGATGCCTTGGAGCGCTCAGGTCTCGTGGAGACATGCCGCGAACTTCGGGCTCTGGTTCCGTGACGTTCTCAGCTACGAGGGCTCTCGCTGTCATTAGCAGAGCGCCTTAAGCTCTTAAGTCCACCAAATTCGGCCGAATCCACGCGGCACTGTGACAATTTGTTACAGTTTTCAACTCCTATCGCGGCCGCGATTCGCTCGGAAATGTTTGTATTAGAGGTAGTCCATAACGCAACGCCCGAGCTGAGCGTGAATTAGTACTTCAGGCAGCTCACGGCAATCGAACTCTCCCTCCCACGCCACCGAGCGCCACCTCGAGCACTTCGGCTCGATTCCCGCTCGCGGACTAAGGCCGAAGCGTGCTAGTCCCCGTTCCACGGGCGCACCTGATCTGGAGGGAGAACACATGGGCGAAGCAAACTACTCGACGCGAGGCGCGGTCGCCGTCATCACTCTGGACAATCCGCCGGTCAATGGACTTGGGCACGAGCTGCGAAGACGCCTCATGGCGGGCCTCGACCAGGCCTTGGCGGATTCCGCGGTCAAGGCCATCGTTCTCATCGGCGCGGGAAAGATGTTTTCGGGCGGGGCCGACATCCGCGAGTTCAACACCCCGAAGGCGAGCGCTGATCCGACTCTTCACTCGCTCATCCGCGCCATCGAGGCGAGCCCCAAGCCGGTGATCGCGGCGATTCACGGCGTGGCGATGGGCGGCGGATTGGAGCTGGCGCTCGCGTGCCACCATCGAGTCGCCCTCCCCGGCGCGCAGCTGGCGCAGCCCGAGGTGAAGCTCGGGCTGATTCCCGGCGCGGGCGGGACTCAACGCCTGCCGCGCGCGGTGGGCGTGGAGATGGCGCTCAACATGATCGTCTCCGGCGCGTCGGTGCCCTCCGAGCAGCTCAAGGGTACGGCACTGTTCGACGCGCTCCTCGACGGCGACCTGCTCGAGGGTGCGGTGGCCTTCGCCGGAACGCTGAGCTCCGAAAAGTCGCTCAAGCTCCTGCGCCACCTTCCGATCGACTACCCGAACGCAGAGGGTTTCTTCCAGTTTGCTCGCAACATGGTAGCAGCTGCATCGAAGGGTTATCCAGCTCCGCTGAAATGCGTCGAGGCGGTCGCCGCCGCGGTCTCCAAGCCTTTCGAGGAAGGGCTGGCAATCGAGCGCGAGCTTTTTCAGCAACTGATGCAGACGACCGAGTCGAAGGCGCTCAGGCACGCGTTTTTCGCCGAGAGGGCGGCCTCGAAAATCCCCGGCCTGCCGGAGAACACGCCGGTGCGACCCCTCCGGACCGCGGCGGTGATCGGGGCCGGCACCATGGGAGGCGGCATCGCGATGTGCTTCGCCAACGTGGGCATCCCGGTGACAGTGGTGGAAGTGAAGCAGGAGGCGCTCGACAAGGGCATGGCCACGGTTCGGAAGAGCTACGAAGGCAGCGCTCGGAAGGGAAAGCTGACTGCGGCGCAAGTCGAGGAGCGGATGGGCCTCATCCGACCGACGCTGAGCTACGCCGACGTCGCCCAGGCTGACATCGTTATCGAGGCGGTCTTCGAGGACATGACCGTGAAACAGGGCGTGTTCAGGAAGCTCGACGAGGTATCGAAGCCAGGCGCAATCCTGGCCACTAATACCTCCTCTCTCGACGTGAACGAGATCGCGCGCTCCACTCGCCGTCTCCAGGATGTGGTCGGCACGCATTTCTTCAGCCCTGCGCACGTAATGAAGCTGCTCGAGCTGGTGCGCGGCTCGGCGACCGGAAATGACGTGCTCGCCACCGTGATGGAGCTGTCGAAGAAGCTCAAAAAGACGGGCGTCGTTTCAGGAGTGTGCGACGGATTCATCGGCAACCGGATGATCGATCCGTACATGCGACAGGCGACGTTCATGCTGGAGGAAGGCGCGCTGCCGCAGCAGATCGACTTCGCGCTGGAACAGTGGGGAATGGCAATGGGACCATTCCGGGTGGCCGATCTCGCGGGCAACGACGTGAGCTGGTACATCCGCAAGCGCCGCTACGTCGAGAAGCCGCAAATGAAGATCTCGCGCATCGCCGATCGCATCTGCGAGCTCGGCCGGTTCGGACAAAAGACTGGCGCTGGCTGGTACCGCTACCAGGCGGGCAAACGAGACGCTATTCCCGATCCCGCGGTAGAAGAGCTGATCGCGGCCTACCGCAAGGAAATAGGCGTGGCGCCTCGCAAGATCTCGAGCGAAGAGATCGTCGAGCGCTGCATCTTCGCGCTGGTGAACGAGGGGGCGAAAATTCTCGAGGAAGGCATCGCCATTCGCGCTTCGGACATCGACCTGGTCTACCTGACCGGGTATGGCTTCCCTCCGTACCGCGGTGGGCCGATGTTCTACGCCGATACAATCGGGCTCTATGACGTCGTGCGCTCCATGAAACGCTTCGCTGCCAACCCGCACGGCGATCCCGACTTCTGGAAGCCCGCGCCGCTGATTGCGAAGCTCGCTGCCGAAGGGAAGTCCTTCAACGAAGCCGGGAGGCGCCCATGACCGACGCAGTCATCGTATCCACAGCCCGAACGGGGCTCGCCAAGTCTTGGCGAGGCGCCCTCAACATGACCTACGGTGCAACGCTGGGAGCGCACGTGGTCAAGGCCGCCGTCGATCGCGCGAAAATCGATCCGGCTGAGGTGGAAGACGTTCTCATGGGCTGCGCTCTGCCCGAGGGGACCACCGGCGGAAACATCGCTCGGCAGATTGCAATTCGCGCCGGCCTGCCGGTCACCACGGCCGGGACGACCATCAATCGCTTCTGTTCGTCGGGTTTGCAAGCCATCGCCATGGCGGCGCAGCGGGTGATCATCGATCGCGTTCCCGTCATCGTGGCGGGAGGGTTGGAGTCCATCTCGTGCGTGCAGAACGAACGGAATTCGCACATGGCGAAGGATCCATGGCTCGTTCAGCACAAGCCAGCGATCTACGACTCGATGATTCAGACCGCCGAGACCGTGGCCAAGCGCTACGGAATCGACCGCGCGAAGCAGGATGAGTACGGCGCTCGCAGCCAGCAACGCGCTGCAGCCGCGCAAGCGGCGGGGAGGTTCAAGGAGGAGATTGTTCCCATCACCACGGTGATGGCCGATGTCGACAAAGAGTCGGGCCGCCTTTCGACCCGGGAAGTCACGCTCTCAGCCGACGAGGGAATCCGGCCAGACACGACCTACGAGGCAGTCGCCAAGATCAAGCCGGTCATCCCCGGGGGCGTCGTCGCGGCCGGCAATGCCAGTCAGTTTTCGGATGGCGCCTCCGCCTGCGTGGTGATGGACGCCGCGCTCGCGCAGAAGCGCGGACTGAAGCCGCTTGGCATCTTCCGCGGCTTTGCGGTCGCCGGGTGCGAGCCGGACGAGATGGGCATCGGCCCGGTGTTCGCCGTTCCGCGGCTGTTGGAGCGCACCGGCGTGAAGATGCAGGACGTAGGGCTCTGGGAGCTCAACGAGGCGTTCGCCGTGCAAGTTATTTATTGCCGCGACCGGCTGGGTATTCCTGACGACAGACTCAACGTCGACGGCGGTGCGATCGCCATCGGCCACCCGTATGGCATGTCAGGTGCGCGGCTCGTCGGCCACGCCCTCATCGAAGGCAAACGGCGCGGCGTCAAGCAGGTGGTCGTCACGATGTGCGTCGGCGGTGGCATGGGGGCCGCGGGCCTTTTCGAGGTGGCGTAATTCACGCGTTGTAATCAGCGCGTTAAGCGAGGAGAGGTATGGAAAAGATTTGGCGCAAGCACTGGCCTTCCTCGGTGAACGAGGCGTCCATCCGCTTTCCCGAAGAGCTACTGCCTGCTGTGCTCTCGCGCCAGGCCCAGCGCGTTCCGGACCGGCCGGCGCTGATTTTCTATGGACGCGAGCTCACGTTTCGCGAGCTCGACACAGCAGTGAGCCATTTTGCGGGTTGGCTGCGCAGCCGCGGAATCCAGGCGGGCGATCGCGTCGCAATCTCACTCGAGAACTCGCCGCAGTTTGCCATCGCCTACTACGGAGCTCTGCGCGCCGGGGCGATTGCCGTCTGTCTCAATCCGATGCACAAGGCCGTCGAGCTGCTCCACGAATTCGAGGACTCCGATGCCCGCGCGCTCGTGACGTCGGATCACGGCTATGCCGTCGTGGCGCCGATACGGAACCAGACGCGGCTTGAAACAATTGTTATCACGTCTTATCGGGATTTCCTTCCCGAGCAGCCGACCTTGCCGCCCCCGCCCAGCTTCCTTGAAGCGGCCGGCCCGTTCCCCGAGACGGAATCATTTGTCGACATCTTGCGGAACGGCCCCGAGCTGTCGGTACCCGTGCCGAGGGCGCCCGAGGACACCGCGCTGTTGCAATACACCTCCGGCACCACTGGCACCGCGAAGGCGGCCGAGATCACGCACCGAAACCTGGTCGCCAACTGCGAGCTGCAGCGCGTGTACGTCGACATTGACGAGTCAGACATCGCGCTCGGCGTGTTGCCGTGGTTCCACATCACTGGCATGGAATGCCAGATGAACATGATGGCGTACATGGGAGCGACGCTCGTCGCGATCGGCCGTTTCGATCTGATGACCGTCCTGCGCGCCATCGAGCGCTACCGGTGCACGCTGACGACGCTCATCGCCACCGTGAACGTCGCCATCGTCAACTTTCCGCGCACGCGCGAGGTCGACATTTCATCGCTGCGCTCCTGCTTCTCCGGCGGCGCCCCCGTGCCAGCGGAGATCGCTCGCCGCTGGGAAGCGCTCACCGGGCGTGCGCTGATCGAGGGCTACGGCCTGAGCGAGACCACTACGCCGACGCATATCAACCCGCCACACCGGCCCAAGGACGGCACGGTCGGGGTGCCTCTGCCGCTCACCGAAGCGCGGATCGTCAGCCTCGAGGACAGCGCGACCGAGCTCGGCATCGGCGAGTCGGGCGAGATCGCGGTACGCGGGCCGCAGGTGATGAAAGGTTACTGGCGCAACCCGACCGCGACGACTGACGCGTTCCGGGACGGATGGTTCCTCACGGGCGACATCGGGCGCGTCGACGAGGACGGCTACTTCACCATCCAGGAGCGCAAGAAGGACTTGCTCAAGGTGTCCGGCTACAGCGTTTTTCCGGCGGAGGTCGAGGCGATGATGTATCGCCACCCGGCCGTTGCGGAAGTCGGCATTGTGGGCGTGCCCGACCCCTATCGCGGCGAAGACCCGATCGCCTTTGTGGTGCTGAAGCCAGACGCCCAGGGAAAGGTGCGCGAGGAGCAGATCGCGGAGTGGTGCCGCGCCGAGATGGCTGTTTACAAAGCGCCGCGGTTGATCCAGTTCGTCGACGCGCTGCCGAAGACCGCTACGGGAAAGATCCTGAAGCGGGTGCTGCGTGAGAAGGCCGCTGAGGTCATCCGCCAGGCGCCATGAAAGGTCCGATGCCGGCGCCTCGACGCGATATCATCGCGACAAAAGTCCGCTGAGCGAGGAGCGCATGAGAGACGGTGAAACATTCATTGTCACAGGATCGTCCAGCGGGGTCGGGGCGGCCACGGCCGTGGAGCTCGCGCGTGGCGGCGCTGCCGTAGTGATCAACTACAGCCGAAGCGCCACCGAGGCGGAGGAGACGGCGCAGGCCTGCATCCGCGCCGGCGGAGAAGCGGTGGTCGTGCGAGGCGACGTAGCCCAGGACGCCGACTGCCGCCGGCTCGCCGCCGCGGCATTGGACAAATGGGGTCGCATCGATGGCCTGGTGAACAACGCTGGAACAACGAAGTTCGTCCCGATGCGCAACCTCGACGGACTCTCGGCCGAGGACTTTCATCAAATTTATTCGGTCAATCTGGTTGCCGCCTACCAGATGATCCGCGCTTGCGAAGCCGCGTTGCGTGCCGCACGGGGCGCCGTGGTGAACGTCTCGTCCATAGCCGGCACGCTGGGCATCGGCTCCTCGGTCGCCTATGCGTGCTCCAAGGGCGCGCTGAATACGCTCACCCTCGCCCTCGCCCGCGCGCTCGGGCCGGACATTCGCGTGAACGCAGTTTTGCCGGGGTTCACCGAAACGCGCTGGCTCAAACGGGGGCTTGGCGACCAATACGTGCAGGTCCGAGAGACGTATCGCAAACAAAGCGCGCTGGACGCGACGGCGACGCCCGAGGAAGTGGCGGCCAGCATCGTCGGGTTGCTGAAGGCGAAGAAGATAACCGGCCAGCTGCTGACGATCGACGCCGGCCGCAGCATCGGAACGATCTGAATCAAGGCTCGTCGCGATAGGCTCGACTCATCCAGCGCGGGGGGACCGATGATTGTTGGAGTAGCTCATACTGCTCTGTTGGTGCGTGAGTACGACGAGGCAAAGCGCTTCTACACTCCAGCATCGGCAATCAGACCGGCGGTCGAGTCCCCTTCTTTTTTCATTCGGATGATTTTCAAGCTGACTACCGACTGATGCAGGCAAAGGGCGTCGAGTTCGTTGAAGGTCCTCGAGAGGAAAATCACGGAACCGTAGCGGTTTTCAAAGACCTGTACGGAAACTGTATTGATTTAATTCAGCCGACGAAGACGAGAACGCCGAAGGAAGTCGTAATGTACTGTCTAGGATTGGGGTTAGGGATGTCATGGGGCTCGATCTCGAGGTGGGAATCGTCGCCGATCTGAAGCGGCACGATGCTGAAGGCTATCAGCACTTCCGTGAAGAGTTTGAACGGCTCAATCGGTTTCTTGTCGATGCAGGACTCGAGCCTCATCGGGAGCCGGAGGATCTTCCCGAGGAACGGCTCTTCTCGTGCCAAATGTGGGGGTACTCGGGACTGCATCACCTGCGTCGCATCGCAGCGCATTTGGCGCTGGGGCGTCCCATTCCGGAGCCCATCAACGGCGATGCCTCGAACGACCCGATCGTCGCGAAGTACTACGCGCTCGTTACAGGCTCGCATGGTTTTCTTACACGTCTGTTGCGACGCAAGCAGGCCGAGCTTCAGTTCCAGCACCTCATGCTGCATAGCGATGCAGAGGGTTACTACCTACCTCAAGACTTCTCATCGGTGCTTTTCCCGCCCGAGCAGATGAAGATCGCGGGTGCCATGGTAGGGTCGGTTACCAAGCTGCTCGAGGAGTGTCGGCAGCTGGCCGCCATTATGAAAATTCCGACTGATTTGGATCACGAGAGCGACGAGATGTGGAGCGCAGCCGATCAGCGCGACCATTCGGACACGAGTTGGAAGCGTTACGGGGTTGAAGCGTTCGGCTGTCTTCGACTCATCCGAGGGTGCGAAGCATCCCTGGCCACTGGCGCCGCACTCGTCTTCTGTTGAATTCGGGATATCTGCTCGGGCTACTGAACGGTGAGCGAAACATCGTCGATCCACAGAGTGGTGAGATCGCCATACCCATCTCCGTGCGCGTTGAAATAGATCCGGACGGTCTGACCTCGTTGGGCTGTGAGGTCCACCGTGCGTTGCGTCCAAACCTGGCTGTTGTCACACATGTGAAAAATATTGATTAAGACAGTGTTTGTGACGCTTCGTACTTGTGCGTCTTGCCAGTCGTACTGGATGGTATCGGTGCTGGAGGCGTAATACCAAAACGAAAGCGTGGCCCGAGTTACGCCCGCGGGAATGTGCACCTGCTGATCAGCCCAGGAGTCACCGTTGGGCTCGGGCTGCCCCGCCACCGCGCCGCACTGCATCGAGTGGGTCTCGGTATGAGCGTGCTCTGTGGAAACGGTCGGCCATCTCACGCCGCCTCGATACCATGGGCTGATACCATTTTCGAATCCGCCATTGACGATCAGCTCCTGTGCTGCGTTCGCGACCGTAACGTTGACGGCAGTGGACGTGGCACTCGCCCCGGCAGAATCGTACGCAACCGAGGTCAACGCGTGCGGACCGTCTGCGACAGCGGTGGTGTCCCAGGCCACCGTCGTGGGCGATGCGCTCCCTGAAGCGAGCAGCGCGCTGTCAACATATATGTCGATCCGGGCGAGAGTGGCCGGCGGCTGAGCGCTCCCAACCGCGGTGACGTTCACCGTGCCGGAAAGACTCGCCCCGGCCGTGGGCGAGGTGATGCTGGTGGTAGGGGGACCACCGGAGCCGGAGATCAGCGCTACGTCGTCGAGCAGGTAGTAGGTGGGATCGCCCGGCGCCCCATCGTCATGATCGGTAAAAACGAGAACCACGTTCGTTCCGTTGTATGGCGTTAGATCCGCGGTCACCTGCGTCCAGGTTCCGGTGTTTTCACAGACGTGCAGCATGTTGATCAGCACGCTGCCGCTGGTGTCTTGCACCCGCGCGTCCTGCCAGTCGTATTGAAGGGTGTCGGTACAGTGGGGATTGTACCAAAAGCTCAGAGTATTGATTCCGGTGGCTGGGACCGCAATGGTTTGAACGACAGTACTATCGCCGGTCAGCGGGCCGGTGCTTCCAATCTGGGCCGCCCAATTTCCGCTGTGTGGTCCAACGTTCGTGACCAACACGGTTCCCGCAGTCACCGTCCAGCCCGTCAGGTCGCCAGTTTCGAAGTCTCCATTGACGAGGCCAGTGGCACCAGTGATCACCGTGATCGATGCCGAGGTGGAATGCGTGGCGGAAGCGCCGGTCGCGGTGATGGTGAAGGGCGTGGTGCCCGCCGACGCCGTACCGCCCACGGTCAGAGTCAGGGTTGAGCTTTCTCCGGAATTGATCGAGGGAGGGTTGAAAGCCGCGAAGATTCCCGATGGAAGGCCGGTCGCGGTGAGATTGAGTACCTGCGGATTGCCCGACGTCACCGCGGTGCTCACGGTGTAGCTGGTGGATCCGGGTGCGACGACGGTTTGGCTTGACGGACTGACCCCGATTGAAAAGTCATCCGTGGTCCCGCCGATCTGGCAGCCGGCACCGAAACAGACGCCGAGCACGGCGTGCAGCTCGATTCCGTTCGGGGCGACACCCGTTTGGCCGTGGAAGAAATCGAAGAATCCAACGCCGATCATCGATGCGGTGACGTTGGCAGTTTGAAAGGTCGAGGTTGGAGTAAATCGAGAATTGAAAGTCGCGCGCGCGGCCTGAATTCCTGGCAAGAATGGGCTCGATCCCCCGACGCAGTCCGGATGGGGTATTTCGGTGATCATCGTCCGGGAACCGTCGGAGACCACGACATGGTAGTCGCTGTCGGTCTCCAGCTTATAGACTGTTACGGTTACGTCCCGAAGGCGCCACGCTTGACGCTCGGCGGATGAGGCTCGGCCGTTGGGCGGAAGGCTCGAGGGGCGCGCAATGCTGGTCAGCGCGGAGATCGTCGTGTCCTGAGGCGAAAGGTTGACTGAACCCACGTCGGCATCGGTGCCCGTTTTCACCGACCACCGCTCCACCCCGCAGCTCACGCCCTGTTGAATCGTGAGGATCTCATCCTCATCCTCGTCTTTTCCCGAATTGGAGTGGCGCCAGTCGCAAGAATAAAATTGCGCCGCCGCTCCGGTGAGCACCACTACCGTGAACCACCTCCGTGCCGACGTCTTGGAAACGCGCATCGCGGGGCCCCCTCAAGTGATTGAAGGCCATGGTGTGACAAATTGAAGCAACATGCACGAAAAATCCGCGTAAACTTCTTTGAATCACCGGCAATAACGATCTTACCGTCTGGCTGAATTGAGCTTGCGGCCGAGGTTGTCATCCAGGATGGAAAATACGGCTTTGCCATCCTTTCGAGCCCCGGGCTCCCTACGCTACTCCAGCGAAAATGTCATGGGCGGAACGGTCTTCTTGACCTTTCGTCAATCAAAGGAGCAGCCCATTCGAGATCAGCTTATGGTGGCCTTCAATCTCCACCTGTCGATCTGACCCATCTTGAATGGGAGGCATGCAACAATGAAGCGAACGAAGCCGATCGCGTTCTTGTGGCTAATCACATCTCTGGTATTTGCCGAGCGTCCGGGTGCGTCTCCCAACGCGGAGGAGAAAATCCGCTCGGTCCTCCAGCGGATGGTGGATACTCGTCAGACCTATCTGAGCGTCCCAGCAGAGGACGGCAGAGCACTCCGGCTTCTCACCGAGGCGATTGGCGCAAAGAACGTGATAGAGATCGGTACTTCAACCGGCTATTCGGGCCTGTGGTTCTGTCTGGCTCTCCAGAAGACCGGCGGGCACTTGACGACCTTTGAGATCGATCACGCAAGAGCTTTACAGGCACAGCAGCACTTCAAGGAAGCGAACGCAGAAAGTCTGGTCACCATCGTGGAAGGAGACGCGCACGAGCAGGTGGCGAGGATCAAGGGGCAAGTCGATGTGGCGTTCATCGACGCCGACAAAGGTGGCTACGTGGATTATCTCAATAAGCTCTTGCCCAAAGTGCGGCCTGGCGGGCTGATCCTCGCGCACAATTTGGAGATGGTGCCGGACTATGTGAAAGCGGTGACGACCAACCCCCATCTGGAAACAATCTTCTATCGCGAGGGTGCCGGCTTGGTAGTGACCCTCAAGAAAGATTGAAATCCAATCGTCTCGGGGTGACGTCAGGGCAAGTCCACGACGTAGATATGAAGCGCGTAGGGCCCAAAATCGTCGCTGATCGTACCGTCCGCGATGGGGATGCTTCGATCTTCCCCGTAGACTACAGCACTCGTCGCAGACCCAATGCCGCTCAAGCCGATGCTCTGCGCGCTCAGTGTGACATTTGATTTATTCAGCACGACGAAATGACCGCCGCTCGTCGCGTTGCGCCAGGCTACCTCGAGCGGTTCCGGAACGACGGCGTCAAGAGTCTCGGGATTAATCGGACCCTGGAGAACGCTGGCCAGCTCGGTAATTGTGCGGTTCTGGCGAACCATCTCATCGACCACGTCGGGCGGCGTTTCATCGAAGCTGAATGGATTGAAGGCCACGGGGAAATACCATATCCCGCGCGCCCCGTGGATGATGGCATTCCAGACCTCAGCGCGGAACTCATCCGGAGTGACGCCACGATGGCCTGAGATGAATCGCTGCGAGCTCGTTTCGATATAAGCGAATTGCGGGCGCGATTCGGACCAACCGCGGAGTTTGTCAATCGCTTGACCGACCCAGGTGAGCCGATCGGGCCGGTTCCACCCGGTTACCGGATAGATGTCGTTGGAGATCCAGTCGGCCGCGGCGATGTAAGCCGGATAGCACGTCGGATCTCCAGTGAGATCTCCGGGACCGGCGCAACCCGTCCCCGTTTGCAATTTGAGGACGACGCCGCCGGAGAAATTTATTATCACCGGCCGATTTGGATCAGTGCCTTTCAGACGATCATAGAGCGCCTGGGCTTCCTCGCGGGTAGGCTGGCCGCGAATGTCAGGCTCATCCGCTTGGCTCCACGCCAACAAGAGCGTCTCGCCGAGGTCATCGGCCGGATTGGGTCGCGGTTCCCGCACCATGTAAAGGCCGAGCCGATTGGCCTCGCGAGTCCACACATCAATATCATGCCCATCGGGGACCCGGATCAACGTGTTGCAGCCGCGCGACTGCCAGCGTGCAAAGTTGAAAGTCGGTTGGACATCCACGCCGATCGGGAACAGGGAGCTGAGGACGTCGGCCGACCCACCAGGAGCGTCTGCGCCGACTGAATTCGGCGGTGTGTCATTCCACTCGACGGCGTTAGGGCCCACCGACGCTGATGCGGCGACGCTGAGGATATTCAGGCAGATCAATGCGCATCGAGCACAACGTCCTCGTGTATCCATCGAGTGATCCATATCGAGATCCTCCCGTACACCTCTTCTAACCCCTTCTAACCTGTTCTTACTCGACGCACCCGGCCGGAGTCACTAACGGTAACGCAAGCGCGCTGCTTGATCAGAGGCCGCGTTTAGTCGGAATGCGCAAGGGGAGAAATCCCACTGGAGGCAGTTCGATATGAGCACGATTCAGACGGGAAGTGCCAAGAACCAGCTCGGGGCTGTGGTCACAGTTTTGATTGCCGCCTGCTGCGTTGTTGCCTGTGGACCAGCAGGGCAAAACCTTGAAAGCGGATCAATCGACCGGGACTCACCGATCGGGTCGGTGAGCCAAGGTGTTGCCACACATGTCTTCGCGGCGAATATCGATCCCAATAACGGCCCAGCGTGGTCGCAGTCGGCGCCGGACCGCCTGCGGAACGAGGGTTTTCGAGGGGTTCGATTTGTCTCTCGTCGAAGCATTCAGGGAAAAATTGATGAGCTGAAAAGGGCGGGGCTCACCGTGATGGCAATCATCACCTCAGAGTCTCAAGGCTACGTGCCTTGGAATGCCGACTATTCTACAGATTGGCAATGAGCCTGACGTCGCAAGAACGTATCTTTCGCCATCGGCTTACGCGGATATGTGGGTGATCTATCGCAACACCTACCCTCAGTTCGGCGGACGATTCGTGATGGCCGGATTGGCCTCAGGCGGGCTGAACGCTGTGAACTACGCACGACAGGTTTTCAACGCGATCGGCCGGCGCGCACCGCTGCCAGATATCCTGGCAATTCATCCTTACGCCAAGACAACCCCACAGGCGGCGGGTGACTTTGACTTGATGTGGAATAATTTCGGTCGTCCAATCATCGCTACCGAGTGGCACAACGAGCAAGACACATGGAATTTCCAATGCATGCTCGGCAATCCGTCGGGTGGACGGTCGACTATTTGGAACTCGGTCTTCTGCTACACCGATGCGATGGTGGCGGGACTTGGGCTGCGCAACGGTGCCGGGACCCCCAAAAACTTCTACTACTCTCTCCTCTCCGCCCCGGCGAACTGCCGCTAAAGATCCTGAGTTAAGGCGGCGCCGACCGGCACAGCCCGTCTTTCGTCCACTGTTCGCTGCCGACGCAATGATGACAAAAGAACAGGCCATCGGGGTCGTATTTACGTTTGATCTGCGACAGGCGCTGGTAGTTCTCGCCCCAGAATTCCTGCTGCCAGCTCGGTTCGAAATAATCCGTTTCGTTCACATAGCTGCCGGCACCGGGCGTGGCGTCGCGGATGACCTTCATCGCGGCCGCGACTCGAGCTCGGGCGGTCTCTCCCCTGGCCTGGTCCGGTTCACGACCCGGCACTCCGGGATATCCGGGCGCACTGGCCGCGATGATGATCAGCGCTGCTGCGTTGAAGACCGCCGGGTTCATCGACGTCTCTCGACCGCGCTGAACCGCCTCAGCCGAGGCACCGGCTTGCCCCTTGTTGAAATGCAACGCGACCGACCAGTGTCGCGACGCCTCGAACAGCAAATCCGCAAAGCGCTTCGCGTTCGCAGCTTCGAACAACTCGAGCGGCACCCAGCGGGACTGATACGCATACCAATACGTCGAGACCTGCTCTCCGTCGCCCGCCCACCAGAAGTGGCCGACAGGTTGATCGGGCCGCTCATCGCTTTGGATGGCGCTGGGGATATTCTGTTTGAGAAAGTCATGGTCCCAAAGTCGAGCGCCCGGTATCGCGATGTAATTCACCTTCATGGTGAGCGTGTCTGCCTTTCGGTCGACCCAATCGTGAAAGGGCTGCCACACCTGTTCGGCCTCCTTCGCGGTCATCCCCTCGAAGACCAGGGACACTTCGAGCGAGTTGTTACCTCTGGCGCGGACCTGTTCTCCCCAGTGCTCATTGCTCAGTCTTTCGTGGTAGAAAACCAGGAAGCGCTCGAGAAGCTCTTTGAAGGCCGTGTCGTTCTTCGCCACGATGCGCCCGTCGACGACGCCGAAGTAGCTCGGCAGCGGATGAGTCCTCAGCGTTATTTTCGTCGCGATTCCAAACGTACCGCCTCCTCCTCCGCGCAATGCCCAGAACAGGTCCTGGTTCTGGCAAGCGTTCGCCACCAGCAGATTGCCATCCGCGGTGACCACCTCCGCCTCGAGCATGCTTGCCGCTGCGATTCCATATTTCTTGGACCAACTGCCGAAACCTCCGCCTTGAATGAATCCGCCGGCGGCTCCTACCGAGGTACACCCGCCGCCTTGAACATAGCGGCCCTGTTTCACCGTCACCTCCTGGTACGCTTCGAGCCAGCGCGTGCCTGCCTCCAGAGTCGCGGCGGGACTTCCGGTGGTCGCCGGGCAACCCCGCGGCACAAATGCGTCGTGCGTCGAGACCCGCCGCATCTTGTGCGTCCAGACCAGCAGCGAATCGGGCCCATTCGAGCGACCGAGATAATCGTGGCCGGTGCCTTTGATCACCAGCCGCAATCCGCGTTGGCGCGCGAAATTCACCGCTGCCACGATGTCGGCCGCGTCATCGGCCACCACCGCGTAGGCGCTGGTAGCGGCATTCCAGGCGCCGAGCCACCCCGTGGATTGCGTGCCCCCGGCCTGGTCCTGGAGGTAGAACGGGTTCTTCGAATTCCTGATCGCGCGAGCACAAGCCTCCCCCGCCGCATCGCTCCTACAGGGCGCAAGCGGCGACTCGGGCTGCTCGAGCTTGCCATGGAGGCTCGTTCCGAATGCTTGCCACTCGGCCTGACTCGGCCAACACGGCTTATCGGGCATGCAGCGACAACTGGACGCCGCTTCCTGCTGAACCGCGAGCCGGCTCGCCTTGCATCCCGCACCGGCAAGAGCCGTCAGAACGACACCCGCAGCGAAGACTCTTCGTGTCATGGCGTCGTCTCCATCTCGTGAATCAGGCGTGGATCACCTTGCCGTGGGCCTTCGGCCCTGCTCGGCCGGAGGTGGGTGGCAGGTGGCGCACTTGGTCCTCGACATATCCCCGATCTTTGGTCCACGCGCAACGCGGCTGGATTCGCTCCTGCAACCAACGAGCATGCCGTCTTCATTCAACGCATGCAGATCCCCTTTGTCGCTCTTGAAATGCACTCGCAACTACTCGAATTCAACAGTTCGGTCACTTCGGCGATGCTGCACGACGCGGAGGCCAGAAGCTCAAGGTAGCCTTTCGGGAATCCCTGAGCTGGAGGTTGGCGGATGAAGATTGGCGACAGCGAACTGCAGAAGGCGATCGGTCATCTCGAGGCAGGCGACTGGGGCGCCGCGCACGAGATCGTGCAAGTGGACGAGGAATCCGCGCTTGCGTGCTGGGCGCATGGCGTCGTTCACCTCATGGAAGGCGACGAGGCCAATGCGCGGTACTGGTTCCGCAAGGCTCGCCGCCCCTTCCAGCAGGGAGCGTCGATAGCGCAGGAGATCAGCGCCTTGAAATCGGCTGCCGAAATGGGGCGGACGAAACGTTAGCCTGGAGATCGCCCCGAAACGTATACAGGCGGCAAGAGCCCGAAACGCCTCACTCTATCCGTATGACTCGTTTCTCGTCTACAATCATGTCTCATGATACTTAGGATTGAGAGTTGGGGACTCAGAGCAGGAGGCACAATGACCTCCCTGCTGATGACCACCGGCTGTCTTTCAGCGCTGCTACTGACCGGTTGGATAGCAGAGGCCCGATCCCCGAGCGACCCTTCGGAAGAAATTCGCCTCAAAGCGGAGAACGGATTCTACGGACTTAGCTGGGAAGTGGACATCTGGCGAGACAGGGATGGATTTCATCGCACGACAACCGTGAGGGGCCTGTCTCGGAAGCATCGCCTCACCGAAACTGTCACCCTGAAGTCTGCGGAGGTAGAAAAGTTGTGGCAGAAGCTGGAGTCGCTCCATTGCTGGGTAGGCCCCGAACATAAGGATTGGACATTAAAGGAGGGCGACCGGGGAACCGTCGATCTCAACCGCAAGGGCCGAAAGAAGACCTTCAACTATGCTGAAGTCTGGGATGTGGCCGTTGCGATTTCGAAGTTCGGCCAACTGGACAATCTGCTGGCGACGGCGCGACAGAAGCACTTCGGAAAGGAATGAATCGCAGTACTGCCGTCCAAATTGTTTCAAAGAAGAGATGCCCGCCGCAACACGCCGTCGAGCCGCTCGGCCAGCTCCGCAGTCGCGCTCACCATCGGCAGCCGGTGCTCCTCCGTGGGCAGCAGCCCCATTCGCATCATCATGTACTTGAGGGGGATGGGATTGGTGTCGAGGAAGATCGCCTGGTTCAGCTCGAACAGCGACTCGTGCAGGCGCCGCGCCTCTTCGAGATCGCCCTCGGCCACCGCGCGATACAGGTCCGCGATCCGGCGCGGAGCGAGATTGCCAACGGCGTTCATCAGACCGGAGGCGCCGAGGGCCAGCATCGGGAAGCTCAGCTCCTCGAGCCCCACGAACACCCGGAAGTCGGCCCCGAGCTTTGTGAGCAGCGCCGTCACCAGCCCCAGATCATTCGCTGCGTGCTTGATTCCGACCAGCGTGGGCAAGCCCTCCGCTATCTGAGCAATCGTTTCCGCCTTGAGGTCGACCGCTGCGCGGCCTGGAATGTGATAGATGAGCAGCGGCAGGTCCGTGCGACGGCCGACGTCGAGGTAGTACTCGACGAGTCCTCGTTGAGGCGGTCGAATGAAGTAGGGCGTCACCACGAGCACTGCTGCCGCTCCTGCCTTCTCGGCTCCCAACGTCAGCTCGATGGATTCGGCGTGCGATTGCGAGCCAGTCGCCGCGACAACGGCGACGCGACCGCGCGCGGCCTTCACAGCTATGTCGACGAGCCGGTTCCGCTCCTGCACCGTGAGCGTGCTCGGTTCCGCCGTCGTGCCGTTGACGACGATGCCGTGCGAGCCCTCGCGGATCTGGCGCTCGACGAGACTGGCGTACGTGTCGTAGTCCACCTCGCCCTGACGAAGCGGCGTCACCAAGGGCGGGTACGAGCCACGCAGGAAGCTGTGCTCCAGGTGGATCACTGGCTCAGCCCGCCTGTTCCTCGGCGAAGATGGAAGGCACCGGAGGCTTCAAGCCAACTGCGTTCACCACCACCGCGTGCGTCCAGTATCGTCCAATCAGCATCAGAACGGCCATCGCCTGCGCCGGCCCGATTGCGTCGACGACCTCGGCCAGCTCGCGCGCGAGGCCGCGGCCGCTCGTCCGAAGGGCGGACAGGGCGAGCCGCTGAACTGCCTGCTCGGGTGGCGACAGGCGGCTTGTTCCTGAGCCGCGGCCGGTTGCCGCAGCGGTCCAGGCGCGGTCATAACCCAGACGCTCGCACAGGCGCTCGTGCTGATTGCGCTCGTACTCATTCCCGGTGGTGGCGGCGACGGTCAGCGCGACGACCTCGACCAGCCGATCGGGAAGCGCCTTGTTGAGGGCGTCGGTGAACTGCATGAAAGCCAGCAGCGAATCGGGCTGAAGAGCTGCGCACTTGAAGAACTCTCCCAGATATCCAAGCCGCGCCACCCGGGCTGCCAGCGCCTCGCGAAGGCGCGGGTCCAATTGCTCCATTTCAAGACGTGGAATGGGAGATTCCACCGTGCACCTCCTCGACCAGGAGCGAGCTCGCCTCAGATTACTGTTTCTCGAAGACGAGGAAGTACTGGTTGGGAAGGAACTTGAAGTCCTTGACGAACTTGAATCCTGCCGCTTCCGCCTCGCTGATTACCTCCGAGCGAGGAACATGCTCCTCGGGCGCATGCGGAATGCGTGGAGCGTCGGGGGCGTAATCGATGATTGCCAGCCGACCGCGCTGTTTCACCCCGGGGGACATCGCGCGATAAAAACTAATCCGGTTGGCGAGGTGGTGGGTCACGTCGCAAAAAAATGCGAGGTCAACAGTGTTCTTGGGCAGCATCGGGTCCTCTTCCTGGGAGACGAGGGTCACGATGTTGTGCAGGCCTTCCTTCTCCGCCTGTTCTTGGAGATAACCGAGGGCATCCGCAGCGACGTCCACAGCGTAAACCTTGCCGTCCGGGGCCACCGCTTTGGCGAAGCGGCGGGTGAAATAGCCGGTCCCGGCGCCGATGTCGGCGACGACCTCCCCGTTCTTGAGTGCGAGCGCCTGCACAACCTCGTCCGGCTTCTGCCATGAGGCTCTTTCAGGTTTTTCGAAGGACTTGATTCGATCCGCCAGCGGCCTATCCTGGCTGCGCGGCGGCATCCGTTCCTGATGATGCGAACACGCGGTCGCGACGAAGAAAAAGATCGGCAACGCGGCTTTCGCGAACTTGGCGGCGAGTTGTTTGTAGCTCATTGGGTTGGTCCCTCCGCGGCAGCAAGCTTCATACCCGAAACCCGCAACCCATTCACTACCCGTTTGCCAGGCTCAGGCAGCGCTGCAAACCTCTGGTGACACCTTGTTCCACTAAGTGGAACATCGCGCGCGGCGGCAGAGAGGCAATCTCCATCGGCGAACGCATGCCAGTTGACAGAGATAACCGATCGCTGTGTAACTCGGCGCCCGGGGAACACGGGCTCCAACGCAGTCCGCGCAGATCGAGAAGGACCGCAGGAGGCAACGTGCGTATCGTCGTGGGGCTGGCCGGCTCGTCGGGCCCGATCTACGGGATCCGGACCTTACAGGCGCTGAAGGATGCCGGAATAGAGACGCACCTCGTGGTGAGCGACGGGGCGAAGCGCACCATCCCGCTTGAGACCAGCTGGACGGTCGACAAGATCGAGGCGCTGGCCACGGTTGTCTACTCCAACCATGAGCTCGCCGCGTCGATCAGCAGCGGATCATTTCCTACCGACGGGATGATCGTCGTGCCCTGTTCGATGAAGACGCTCGCCGGGATCGCCCACTCGTTCAGCCAGGACCTGCTGGTGCGCGCCGCCGACGTGACCTTGAAAGAGCGGCGCAAGCTGGTGCTCGTGCCCAGGGAGACGCCGCTTCATCTCGGCCACCTGCGCAATATGGTCCGCGCGACCGAGATGGGCGCCGTCATTCTGCCGCCGGTACCTGCCTTTTATCACCAGCCGAAGAGCGTGGAGGACCTCATCGATCAGACGGTCGGGAAGATCCTCGACCAGTTTCACATCGAGCACAGGCTCTTCCGCCGCTGGGAGACACCAGAAGACGCGTAGCGTGGAAAGGATGAGTACATGAAACATGTGACGCGGCGGACATCTCTTTTGTCGCTGGCAGCTCTGCTCGCACCGTGCGCGGCCTTCGCCATCGGCGTGCGCACCAGCACCGACGACTTTACGCTCAACATCGACACCAACCTGCAACTACGCTTGGAGGGCACCTACGGCGGACCCCCGCCGACCGCGACTTCGGGCGCCGCGCCAAGCGGCCACTTCAACACCGACATCTTCCTCCGCCGGGCGAGCCTGTCGGCGCGAGGCACGGCGTTTAAATACTTCACCTATTACGTCAAGCTGGAGACGGGCAGGTTTGGGGCGCGCGGAAACTACAGCACTGCGTCGCAACTTCAGGACGTGGTCCTCGGCTACGTTCCACTCCCGGATTTCAACATCGAGGGAGGTTTCTTGAAAACGCCCCTCACCCATGCCGCAGTTGATTCATCGTGGCGCGCCAATTCACTCGAGGGTGTGTCGGACATCCTCTTGTACCCGAACGTGCGCGCTCAGCGGCAGAACGGCCTGCAGGTGCGCGGCCTGCTCTTCGACCGGCGAATTCTGATCCGCGGCGGCATCTACGAAGGCGCGCGCGCCGGCGTATCCGGTGGGTTCGCGCCCCCGTTCGTCAATCCCAACGGCTGGCCAATGGTGGGGGCCATGGCTCGCCTGAACCTGCTCGGCTACGAGGCGGGCTATACCTATCCAGGCATGTACCTCGACGGGACGTCGCGCGCGTCCATCGGAATGGGCGGGCATTATCAGTCGCATTCGGGCGCGTTGAAGGAGGATGGAACCTTCAACGACTACGCCGCGCTCGCGGCCGACTTCTACGCGGACATCGCGCTGCCGGGCGACACAGAAGGCCTCCTCATCGTGGACGGCTACCGGTTTGATTACGGTTCCGGTGCGGCCAGGACGGGATTTGGCGCCCACAGCGAGCTCGGTTTCCGTTGGGGACCCATCGAGCCCCAGGCGAACTTCTATTGGTTCAACAGCGACACCAAGGTGAACAGCTTCCTTAGACTAGCGGGGGGTCTGACCTACTTCATCAAGGGACACCACGCGAAGATCATGTTGGAATTCCAGAACACAATCGCCAACGGCACCCTCCCAAACCAGCCTGACCACAATGCAACGCCTTGGTTGCATCAGATCCTGCTGCAGGGGCAGCTCACCTTATAGTCGCTTCCGCCGAGCCGCGGCGTCCCGTCGCGCAGCGCCGGCAGCGCTTCAGTTCCGCAGCGACCAGGGTTCCACTGATTGAAACACGGGCGCACGCCCAAGAGCGCATCCCGCGAGTCGAATAACAGCGAGCAGCCTCCCCGTTGACACAGAGTTCCGATGTCTGTGTAAGTAAAAGCCGCGTGCGGTACAAAGGTGCCGTCCGATTCTAGAGCGCGAGAGACGCGGAATGGCGGCCAATACGTCGGGAGTCTAGAAGAGCATGGCACGGGAGGCTACGCGCTCCGCGGAGGAGCTTGAGCACTATCTGGCGCTCGTGCGGGCAGCCGGCCTGGATGCGCCGTGGTCCCGTTCAGGGCCGCTCATCGAATCGAAGAAGAGCCGGGTCGAGCCGTGCGTCTGGCGCTGGGCCGAGATCGAGCCGCTTCTCAAGCGCAGCGCAGACTTCATCGCGCCTGGGCAAGGGACGGAAAGGCGGATCCTTCGCCTCGCCAACCCGGGCGTCCCCGAGCGGACGAGCACGCATACGCTCTCCGTCGCCGTCCAGTATCTCGTGCCAGGCGAAGTTGCCCCGGCGCACAGCCACTCGCCGAATGCGCTTCGCTTCATGATGCGCGGCGAGGGTGCCTATACGACCGTTGAAGGAGACAAGTGCCTGATGAAGCCCGGCGACCTGGTTCTCACGCCCACGCCCATGCTGCACGACCACGGGAATGAGGGGAGCGAGCCGGTGATCTGGTTCGACGGCCTCGATTCACCCATCGTGCGGTACCTCGAAGTGCTGACTCAGCAGCGTCATCCCGAGGACCGTCAGCCGATCGGGAAGATCGTCGGGCTGTCCGAGCGCTGCTTCGGCGCGGCGGGACTGCGCCCGGTCAGGGCGTCTGCGAGCGCGCGGCCTCAGCGACTCATCCACTACCGGTGGCAGACGGCGTACAGCGCGCTTCTCAACCTCGCCGAGCTGGAGGCAAACCCGTTCGACGATGTGATGATGGAGTACGTCGACCCTGGCAGTGGGCGTTCCATTTTCCCCACCATGGCGTGCTACATCCAGATGCTCCGTCCCGGGGTCCACACCCGGGCGCACCGCCAGACCAGCAGCGCCGTCTACCACGTCGTCCACGGCGCCGGCAGCACCGTGATCGACGGAGTCCGCCACGAATGGAACGAGGGAGACTTCTTCGCCGTCCCGCCTTCCGCCCGGCACGAGCACGCGAACGACGGCACCGATCCGGCGATCCTCTTTTCTCTCCAGGACGTGCCCCTGCTCACGGCTCTAGGGTTGTATCGCGAGGAGCAGTAGGCGTGCGTGCTCCAAAGCGAGGGAAGATGGTGATGGCGAGCAACGGAGCGATCCGAATGCTCGTCGATTGTGCGGTGGTCATGGCGGCGGTGGCCCCGACCGTCGCCACTGCTGACCCAACGCCGACCACGCTAGAGAAAGCGGTCTTCGCCAGTCCCGCGCCGGGAAGCGCGGTGGGGCTGCTGAGCGAGGTGATCAAGGAGAAAAAGCTGGACGAGCGCAACGGGATCCTCCTCGACGTGAAATACTTCGACGCGGCGGCGGCGGCGCAGGCCGTCGTCCTCCGGCGGGCCGACGCGGGGATTTTTCCGGTGGTCTCAGCAGCCCGGGTGGTCCTGATCGGCGAGAAAATCAGACTGTTCGCACCAGCGTTGATCAATCACAACTCGGTCGTGCTGCAGAAAGGATCGACGGCTACTCGCCTCGCGGACCTCAAGGGGAAGCGCATCGGCACCCTGGACCGCGTGTCGATGACCTACACCAGCCTGGCCACCATCGCGAAGATGCAGGGCCTCAACCTCGAGCAGGATTTCAAGCTGACCATTTCCCCTCCCCCTGTGCTGATGGGATTGTTCCGCCGCGGAGAGCTGGACGCGCTGGTAATCTACGAGCCGCTGGTGACTCGCCTGGTCAGCGAAGGGCATCGGGAAATGATGCGTTTCGACCCGTTCTGGCGAGAGCAGACCGGGGAACCCATGGTTGCCCTCGCCATCGGGGCCCACGAAGACTGGATCACTTCTCACCCGGCAGCGGCCCGCAAGCTGTTCCGAGCAGTGGTCGACGCTATCACCCTCATCCAGGCCAACCCGAAGAGCATCGCGCAGGAGCATCGCCAATCGCTGATGATCGAAACGGATCAACAGCTCGCCCGGCTCGCGGACCGCATCGGGCAGCTCTACCCGGCCCGATGGGATCCCGCGCTGATCGCGAATATGAAGTCCCTCCTCCAGAAGAACGTCGAGCTGGGCCTCCTCAAGGCAATGCCAAAAGATGAAATCTTCGTCATCCTCAAGTGAAGGCGCCGAGGGCGCATCGATCTGGCAGCGCTGGCCGGCGCTGGTCTACCTTGCCTCTCTTGCGACGATGCTCGTGGTCTGGCACGCGATCGCGCGGTTTTTCCCGCCGATGCTCTTCCCAGGGCCGATCCCCGTCTTCGCAAGGGTTTGGGAGATCATTGTTTCGGGCCAGTTCATCGTCCACATGGCCGCGACCATGCTGCGAGTCGCGGCAGGCTTTTTCTGTGCCTTCTTGGTGAGCATCGGCCTCGGGATTTTCATGGGGGTCAACCGCACGGGCGAGCGTTTCTTCGAACCGGAGATCGTCGTGGGGCTCACCATTCCAAGCCTCGCGTGGGCCGTCATAGCCCTGATGTGGTTCGGCATCTCGGAGTTCGCCCCCATCTTCACCATCTTCGTTGTCCTCCAGCCTCTGATCACCGTGAACATTTGGCAGGGGACCAAGGCGCTGGACCACGAAGTGATCGAGATGGCGCGCGCCTTCCGGGCCGGCCGCGCGATGGTGATCCGCGATGTGGTGATCCCGCAGCTCGTTCCCTATCTCCTCGCTGCCACCCGGTTCGGGCTCTCACTCGCCTGGAAGGTGACGGTGATCGCCGAGCTGCTGGGCCTGTCCAACGGGATTGGATACATGATCCACTACTCGTTCGGGATCTTCTCCATGCTGGACGTGTTCGCCTGGACCATCGCGTTCACTCTCGTCATGCTGGCGCTGGAATATGGACTGCTGAAGCCCCTGGAGGCGCGGGTCACCGGCTGGCGCCGGGCCGTGGCCCTCTGACCGTGCAGATCGCGCTCCGCGGTATTCACAAAGAATTCCCCCGCCAGAACGGCGGCAGCCTGGCGGTGCTCCGGGACGTGACTCTTACCGTCGAGGCGGGAGAATTCTGCTGCGTGGTGGGTTCCTCCGGTTGCGGGAAGTCCACCATCCTCAACATCGTGGCGGGGCTCACGCTCCCTGACTCGGGGCAGGTGCTCGTGGACGATGCCCGGATCGACGCAAGCCGCATGCGAATCGGCTACGTGTTCCAGAAACCTCGCCTGCTCAATTGGAAGAGCGTGCGCGAAAACGTGGCGTTCGCCCTGAAGGCATCTGGCACTCCGGCCGCTGAAGCGCGGGCGCGGGCCCAGCACTACCTAGATCTGGTGGGGCTCTCCCAGTTCGAGGACGAATTTCCGCTGGCGCTCTCGGGCGGGATGCAGCAGCGCGTGGCGATCGCCCGGGCGCTCGCCATCGAGCCAGACCTGCTCCTCATGGACGAGCCGTTCAGTCACCTGGACGAGCTGACCGCTCGCGTGCTCCGGGCCGAATTGCTCCGGATCTGGCAACAGGCGAGAAAACCCGTGATGTTCGTCACCCACAACGCGCTGGAGGCGGTCTACCTGGCGGACCAGGTGCTGATCCTCAGCGGCCGCCCGGCCACCATCCTGAAGAGCCTCCGGGTCGGCCTCCCCCGCGATCGAGAGATGGAGGACCCGCGGCTCGTCGCGCTGCAGCGGGAGATCCTCGACGCGCTGGGGATCACGGGCGCAAGCGTAGTCCGACACTGATCGGACGAACTGTCCACAAGCGCCCTCGAGCAGATGAAGTCTCTAATTCAAGCGCCTGCCCGCGAACTGGCTGCGATCTGTTCGTCGGCTACGGTGTTCACGAGGACGCCTACGCCGGAGACTTCGACCTCGACGACGTCGCCTGGAACGAGGTACCGAGGCGGATCGAGACGGGCTCCCGCGCCGGTCGGCGTCCCCGTGGCGATCACGTCCCCCGCCTTGAGCGTGGTGAAGCTCGAGATGTAGCCGACGAGATCGGGGATCGAGAAGAGCATGTTCGCGGCAGTGTCGTCCTGCCGCACTTCGCCGTTGATGCGGGTCGTGAGCCGGATGCCGCCGAATCCCTTGAGTTCGTCCGCGGTCGTGATCCAGGGACCGATCGAGCCGGACCCGTCGAAGTTCTTGCCCGGCGTGACGTTGAACTTCGCGTGGCGGAGCCAGTCCCGGAGCGTGCCTTCGTTCATACAGGTGAAGCCGGCGACGTGTTGCTGCGCCGCCGAGGGCGGGATGCGGCGTCCCCGCTTACCGATCACAACCGCGATCTCGCCCTCGTAGTCGAGCTGCGCAGACTCGGGCGGCCTGAGCAGGTGGGCCCGGTGGCCGACGAGGGAGTCGGGAGCCCGCATGAAGATGCTGGGGTATTTAGGCCGCTCCGATCCGTCGCGGTATTCCTCGTTGCGGTCGCGGTAGTTGATACCAACGCAGATGATCTTCTCCGGCTCGGGGATGGGCGGGAGGAAGACGATCTCGTCCAGCGAGTGGTCCGGCGGATTGCTCGCCGCGATCTCCGCCGCAGCTCTCAGGCCCTCCCGCTCGAGCAGGTCGCGCAGGCGCGGGTATTCGCGGCCCAGCCTGTGGCCGAGATCCACGACGCCTCCCCCGGCGAAGGCGCCGTAGCTCGACCTGCCGCGGTATGCGAAGGAAAGGAGCTTCACGGCGCTTTCCCTGCTTCCCGGCCCTGTCGCGCGCGGACGTGCTCGTGCAGGTTGTTCTTCTTCAAGCTCACCGCGGGATCTATCTCCTGGACTTCGAGCGAGATGCCCAGGGGCGAGCGTTGAAAGAGCGGTTCCAGAAATTTGCAGACTTCGCCGAAGACCTGCTCAGCCGCGCGGCGCCGCGTCTCGAGATCGCGACCGTGCCCGATCCGCATCACGACGTGGACGAAGGCGTTGTCCGGATGGCCGTCCGCGATCCGGTAGCTCGATCGCTCCGCGGCGCGAGTCCGCGTCCCGCCGATGGGGAACACGCCCGTGCGCAGCGCCGCCTCGTGAACGCACTCGACCAGTTTTTCGGGCCCGATTTGTCCGCGGATGTTCGCGGAGTACTCGACGATGATGTGCGGCATGTCTTCATCCTCCGTTCGTGTCTCGCAAGGCGCGCTCGATCTCCCTCGCCGCCGCCTGGGTCACCCGAATCAGCGCAGCCTGGCGCCCATTTTCGAAGCGGGACGAGATGCTCGCCACGCTCACCGCGGCGATGGGATGCCCTCGCGGGTCCTTGATCGCCACACCGACGCCCGAGACTTCCTTGACGACGTGGCCCTCGGCGAGGGCGTATTTGCGCGCTCGCGCCTGCTGGATCTCCCGCCGGATCCGCGCAGCACGCACGGCCTTGAAACGGGCAAGGCGGTCGGCGTTTGCCTTGAGAATCTGATCGATCTCGTCATCCGGCAGCGCAGCGAACAAGGCGAGGCTCCCTGAGCCGATGCCGAGCGGTCGCCGGCTACCGACCTCCATCGTCAGCGCCTTCACCGGATAACTCCCGCTCACGCGGTCTGCGCAGACGGCTTCGGAGCCGCTTCGGACCGTGAGGAAGGCCGTGTCGCCGGTGGTTTCAGCGAGCTTTTCGAGCACGGGCCGGGCGATGCGGGTGAGCTGGAAGCTCTGCGCGGCCGACCAGCCCAGGAAGACGAGCTCGGGACCGAGGCGGAAGGTCCTCGTCTCGCGTGACGTCTCGACCAGTCCCTGATCGCACAAGGCGGACAAGATGCGCGAGGTGGTCGGCTTGCTCAGCCGCACGGCGCGCGCGACGTCGGAGAGCCGCAGCTCCGCTCTGCCAACGGCCGCGAGGGCTCTGAGGATTCCGATGCTCCGTTCTAGGCTCTGCATGTCCTCCTGCCTTCCGGAGTTCGTCGACTCGATGGCGAGCGCTATCTCGCCGCCGTCCCACGGCGCCCGATCACCAGTGGATTGAGGGCGCGAGGGGGTACCTTCCCTTGCAGGTACGTGTCGATGGCCTCGACCGCCTGACTGAAGAAGTGGTGATACGCGTCGCGCGTGACGAAGCCCATGTGAGGCGACAGCACCGCGTTCTCGCACGAACGGAGGGGATGTTTCTCCGGAAGCGGTTCGACGTCGTAGACGTCGAGGGCTGCGCCGGCGAGGTGATTCTCATGAAGCGCGGCGACCAGCGCGTCTTCATCCACCAGCGGACCCCTGGCCGTGTTGATCAGGTACGCGGTCGGCTTCATCAACGACAGCTGCTCCGCCTTGATGATGTGCCGCGTGCGCTCCGAGAGGCGGAGATGAATGCTCACGACGTCGCTCTCGCGGAACAAGTCGTCGAGTGAAACGCGCCGGGCGCCGGCCGCCGCGGCGCGCTCGTCGTCCAGGGTCGGGCCCCAAGCGAGCACACGCATGCCGAGGAACTTCCCGAACGCCGCGATGCGGCCGCCGATCCGCCCCAGGCCGACAATGCCGAGCGTCTTGCCCGACAGCTCGACCCCGAGGCCGGTCTGCCATCCGCCCTGCCGCATCGCCCGATCCTCCTGTGGAATCCGCCGCACGACGGCCAGCAGCAGGGCCATCGTGTGCTCGATTGCGGAGGTGCCCGAGCCTTCGGTTTCAGTGACCAGGATCCCGTGCGCGGTCGCCGCTTCCACGTCGACGTGGCCCGAGCTCCGACCGGTCAGGGCCAGCAGCTCGAGGGACGGCAGCTTGTCGAGGAGCGAAGCGCGGAAGGGGGTCCGCTCCCGGATGGGAACGAGGATCTCGTATTGCCTCAGCCGGCGGACCAAGGCGCCCTCGTCCGCCAGCGTGTCGCGGTACACGTCGACGCTGGCCCGATCGGCGAGCCGCGCCCAATACGGGAGGGAGAGAACGACTCCCTGGTAGTCATCGAGGATCGCGATCCGCTTCATGATGATTTCGGGCCGGCCACTTCCCGAAATGCGGCGGCACGTTGAACCCGCTCCTCGATCGTCCGGCGCAGCGCCGTACGATCGATCTTGTCGCCTCGCAAAGGAAGGTCGGCGACCAGCTCCAGGCGCTCGGGAAGCTTGAAGGAGGCGATGCGCTGGGCTCGCAGATACCCGGTGACGTCGTCCAGCGTGACCATCTCGCCCTGCTTGAGCACGACGACCGCGCAGGCGCGCTCGCCCAGCAGCGGGTCGGGGAACCCCACCACGGCTGCCTTGTAGATCTTGGGATGGCCGCTGAGGAGCCCTTCGATCTCGCCGGGCTGGATGCTCTTCCCGCCCCGGCGAATGAGGTCCCGCTTCCGTCCGACGATCACCAGATTTCCCGCGGCGTCATAACGGCCCACGTCTCCGGTGCGGAACCATCCGTCTGCAGTCCATACTTCGCGGGTAGCGACTTCGTCGCGGAAGTACCCGGTAGCGCAACAGGGCCCGCGTCCCCAGATCTCACCCGGCTCTCCCGCGGGGACCTCGTGTCCGGCATCGTCCATCAAGCGAAGCTCCGTGCCCCCCCGCGGCCGGCCCACGGTGTAGAGGCGGACCTCGGGAGGGTCCTCCGGAGAAGGCACAGTCCAGCCTCCGAAGTCCACCGCTCCATAGCCCGAGAGGACGATGCCCGGCGTGCTGCCCTCGACCCGTGCGGCAGCGACCGGAGGAAACGCCATCCCCGTCGTGTACCAGATCCTGACTCGGTCGACGATCGCTCTGGACCACCTGGGGTGCTCCAGCAGGGACATGATCTGCGGAGGAACGCCGCACACGATCGTCGGCCGGATGCGGGCCAGGGCCTCGAGCACCAGGCCGGGCTCGAACTCGTCGATCAGGCACGCGGCCGCGCCGACCGTGGGAGCGGCGAAGAGCGGGATGATGCTCGGGCCGATTCCCTGGCTCAGCGCAGCCACGAGGTCGTCCTCGCGGAGGTCGAGCAGCTCCGCTTGCGCCTGGGCTCGCGTGAGCCAGGCCGAGATGCGGAATCGGGCGAACTTGGGGATTCCCGTGCCGCCGGACGTGGGAAGGATGACCAGCGCGTCGTCCGCTGGCCACTCGGGGAGCGTCGGTGCCGATGGCCCACTCCCAAGCTGAACCACTTCATCCAGCGTCATTCCGGCCGCAGGGCGCGCGCCGCCCAAGACAACGAGGTGTGGCGGTCTACCGAGGTTCGGCAGCAGGTTCTGAGCGGTCGCTGCGTAATCGCGGTCGCGAAACCGCTCAGGGATGATCAGGACGGCCGGTGCCGCCCGATCGAGGATGTTGTGCAGCTCCCACTCTCGCAGGCTGGCCGCGATTGGAAGCCAGATGAGCCCGGCGCGTTCGCAAGCGATCCGGAGCAAGTACAACTCCACCCAGTTGGGCAACCAGCAGGCGACGACGGCTCCCGGTTCGATCCCCAGCGCGAGAAGCCCACGAGCGAGCAAGCAGCTCATATCGGAGGCCTCGCGCCAGCTCAGCGACTTGCGGCGATCTGAAAGGGCCGGTTGCTCGCCGCGCTCGCGCGCCTGGCGATCCCAGCACTCCGCGAACGACTTCGGCAGGCTAGCCATTGCCCGCGATGCGGAGGGCTTCGAAGACGTCATGGTAACCAACGCCAGGCAGCTCGGACGGCAGCTCGCGCACGATCCGCATTGCGTACGGCGAGGCAAGTCGCACGCCGACGGGCGTCCTCACCCACAGCGTCTCGTCTTCGGGGAACGCGTCCGGCCGCCGATCGATGACGACCACGGCATGGCGCAACCTGTACTTCCGAGGCCCGGGCGCCAGGTCGATCAGAATGAGCGGGATGGGGATGCCCTCTTTGAGCTCCTCCCGATTTCGAACGAATGTCTCCCAAACGCGCCTGGCGCTCTGCATCGCGGTCTCCCGTGGCGAACTTTGCATCGCCTCGTCCTAATCGTGGGTGTACGTGTAGCAGGCGTCTGATTCGTCCACGATCTTCTCCATCTCGCCCACGGAGACGCGCTTCGCGATGGCGTGGATCTCCCCGTCCGCCAGCCCCAGCGCGCGAATCGCGTTGCTGTTCACGAGCACTTTCGCTCCCGCTTTCGCCAGCTGCTGGACGTACTCGAACTGATTGCGCGGCGCGGCCGACTTCGCGACCCCCAGTCGACTGGCCAGCGCACTTCGCTGCTTGCTCGTGAACTCCGCGCCTTCCAGGGGCGTCTTCTGCGCGCTGGACCGCAGGGCGCCCACGCTCTGAGCATCGAAGAGGATCGTGACCTCGTCTCCCGCCTTGAGCGAATCCGCCGCTTCGTCCAGCATCTCGTTCAGCTTCGAATCGTTCGGCATCACGGCGCTGACCAGGTGGACCGCCTTGCGCGCCTTCTTGCTGCCCGCTGCGGCCGGAGCGGACGGCGCCTGCTGGATTCCCAACAGCGACCTCACCAGCGCCCGCGCCGACTCGCTGCTCCAATCTCCCTCGCCGCCGCCGCGTCCCACCATCCGGCCCTTCCGGTCGATGACCACGGTGTTGGGGCAGCCGAGGACGCCAAAATTTTTCTTCGCTCGATCCTCATCCTCGACCGCGAGCGGGAACGAGATGCCGTACTGCTTTCCGAACGCCTCAGCGTCGGCGGAATCCTCCTCGAGATCGACGCCGATCACGGCCAGCCCCTGGCCCTTGAATTCACGCTCCAGCGCTGCAATAGCGAGAACCTCCCGCTGACAAGGCCGTCAATTGGTCAGGAAGAACTCGACCAACACGGCCTTGCCCCGAAAATCCGACAATCGGATCGAGCGCCCGTCGGTCGCCGGTAGGACCAGTTTGCCGGCGGGAACCGGCGGAGCGATCCGCCGCACCCTCATCGCGGAAAATTCGTCCTGGGCGGGGCCTGCGTCGCCGGCGGACGCCGGGAGCGTCAAGAGTGCGGAAGCGCAGCCGAGCATCGCGCCGAATGAGCGAAGATATCGAAGATGCATTCGCGACTCCTTGTTTCCTCAGATTGCTCTGAAGCCCCGACCGACGGGGACCCTGCGCATCATCCCCGTTTCGCCGTCCGCGCTTTCGTCTCCGCCCTGTCCTTGAAGCCGTAGGACTGCCACTTCTGCAGAACTCGCTGCCGCACCGCCTCCGGGAACATGCAGTTGAACGTGGCCCTCACCGGCACGTCCCACTCGCGAGACCAGCTCGGCGGCCAGGTGCAATCGAAACCCACGGTCGCTCCCCGTTTGGCGAGGCGCTCGTCCTGGCTGTAGCAGGGCGTGAGGGTATTCGCGCCGCCCTCGTAATGGACCACGTGGATCCCCCTCCCGGGATGGCACTGAGTGGCGAAGGCGTGCATCACCGCTTCCATGTTGAACGGGTCGACGTCCGTTTCGACGACGAAGATCTTCGAGAGAAGGGCCCGGCGCGAGGTGAGGATCTCCACGATCTTGCGGCACACCTCGGGGCCGCCGCGCGCCACGGAGATCACCGCGGCGTGGACGGCCGCTTCTGCTGGGACGTAGACCTCGGCCGCTTCAATCCCGTGCTTGGCGAGTCGCCGCTTGATGCTCAGTGCCCCGCTCATCGAGGTGATGGTCGTGCTGTCGTCTTTGTAGCCCGTCGCGTCGACGGTGAGGATCGGACGACGGCGATGGGTAATCGCGGTGACGCGGCAGAGGATCCCGTTGCCCATCTCGCCCGTTCGGTAGCCCGGATACTCGCCGTAGGGACCCTCGAGCGACACGCGATCCGGCAGGATCTCCGCCTCGAGCACGATCTCGGCGTTGGCCGGCACCAACAACTCATTGGTCTCGCAGCGAACCAGCTCCACCGGCGCGCCCCGCATCCCTCCCGCCAGGTCGGCTTCATCGGTGCCCAGAGCGACGGTGGCGGCGGCGGCCAGGTGGCACAAGGGATCCGCGCCGATCGCGATGGCGATCGGCATCGGCTTTCCTTTGGGGACGAAGTAGTCCCGGAAGACCTTGCCGAGATGGCTGGTGGGACGTGGGAAGCCGGTTAGCGTGTTGGGACCGTGCACCATGAAGCGGTAGATCCCCCAATTCGTCCAGTTGGTCTCCGGGTCGCGCGACACAACCAGGTCCCATGTCCCGATGTAGCGGCCGCCATCGCCCTCGTGCAGCATGGGCGCCGGCAGGCGGAACACGTCCACCTCGTCGCCCCGGAGGATGACCTCCTTGCAGGGGCCCGTCTTGATCTCTTTCGGCGGGATGAGCTTCTGCTCGCGCCACTCGTACTCCTGATAGATCTCCTTGACGCTCGCATTGGGCTTGAGGCCGAGCGAGATCGCCACCCGGCGCCAGGTGGCGAGCGGGTTCGCGAAAATGCTGTGCTCTTCCGGGTAATCCGCGATTCGGGTGAACCAGACGGCCGCCGCGTCCCGCTCGCAGGCGAGCCGGCTGATCGCTCCCATCTCGAGGTCCCAGCTCACCTTCTCGTCGATGACAACGAGATCGCCGGAGGTGCGGAGAGCTTCCATGAACGCGCGGTTGTCGTGCCAGATCATCGCCAGCTCCTGCGGGAGTCTTGCTCGATTTTGTGCTCCGGCAGCACCTGGACGGCTGTACACACGATGAAACGCACTGTCAACACGGCGCCGCAGCCGCACGGGTGAAATCCCCGACACGCGAGGGGATTTGCGCTTGGGACGCGTGTTTCATCAAGTGGAACTTTTCTCGCCATGCTGGCCGTATGGCTCAGGCGCGAAGCGCCTTGAGCGCCGCGGCCCAGGCAGCGAGCGACTCGGAGGCCGGCTTGCCCGCGTCGAACTCGATCCCGCTCGTGATCCTCGCGGATGGCTCGAGGTCCTCTCGCGTTTGATCCGCGAGCACCTGCTCGACGGTCGCCTCGAAGCGCGCGAGCCCGGGAAGGTTCGGCGAGGCCTGCTGCTCCAGCGCGCGCGCCTTCACGTAGTAGGCCATGCCGGCCTCGATCAAGCACAGAGTGAGGCGGCCGGAGTGGCGCAGGTTGCTCGAGGTTCGGCTGCTCCCGTAAGTCGCCAGGCGCAGCGTGCACGCATCAACCGCCACCACCTCGCCGTAGGAGAGCAGGGCTGGATGCGCCCAGCCCTGCGCGTCGACCGTGGTGATCAGGATCGCCTTGCCCAACCTGGTGGTCAGATCGTGCCCGTCCAGCAGCGAGAGGAGCGCTGCGGGCAACTCGTTTCCCAACTCGCGAGACATGAATGCGCCTCTATCGATGGCGTCGGCCGCTCCGGCGACGGGAGCAGTCGGACGGGACGAGCTCCCCTGCTACCGCGCCGGCGGAGTGAGGGCCGCTTTCTTGCTGTCGGCCGGAAAATCGCGCGGGTACACCATCACCGAGTGGCTGGTGGTATCGCCGGCGCCGTATTCGCTGTTCTTCATGTCGACGTAGACCGCGCGCGGGCTGGTGAGCTGGCTCTGCGTGCCGCGAATGAGCTTCTTGGGCGCCACGTCGCCGCTGTCGGTTCGCTTCCAGACGGCGAGGAACCCGGGCGTGTCGTAGACGAACTCTTGAGCGAGCCCGCGATCGGCCAGCACCAACTCGTCGCGCTGGGTGTCGAGCTGGATCTGCCGCGGCCGCAGCATGCCGGTGTTCGGTCCAGTGATCACGCGGATGGGCGCCACGTCGCCGCTGTCCGTTCGCCGGAAGACCAGCAGCGCTGGCTTCGGTTTGGCTTTGCCCTCCTCCTCGGACACCTTGGCGTCCTCGGACGGTTTGCCTTCGTCGGACAGGATGATCTCATCGTGCACCGGATCGACCACGATCCCTTGCGGGCTCCTGATTCCCGTCTTGGGACCGATGATCTCGCGGACCGGCGCCACGTTGCCGCTCGCGTCGCGGTCGAACACCAGGATGCTCAGCCGCGTATCGTTGGAGACGACGAGCTCATTGTGCTTGTTATCCACGGCGACGCCCTGCGGCGAGTGCAGGTGCGTGCGCGGGCCTTGAATCACGCGGCGGGGCGGGGTGTTCCCGCTCTGCGTGCGCGCGAACACCAGGATCGCGCCAGCCACGTTGCTCGGCATGATGACTTCATCGTTCGGGATGTCGATGTACACTCCATGAAGACTGCGGCTGATGCCCGTCTTCGTCCCTTCGAGGATTCGGAGCGGCGCGACCTGCCCATTTGCTTGCCTGGCAAACACGGCCAGGCGGGGATGGCTCACTCAATTAGCCACACCGATTTCGTCTCGTTCCGGATCGACGTAGATGGCGCCAGGGTTTCCGATCCCGGCGGTGACCCGGCTCTGGCTCGGCGAGATCACGCGCACCGGCTTGACGTTGCCTTTGGCGCCGCTGGCGTAGACGGTGATCGTATGGTTCCCCCAGTTGGCGACCAATATTTCGTGATGGGCCGTGTCGACGAAAACGCCGGTCGGATTGCTGAGCCCGGTGTTTGCGCCCTGAATGATTCGGACCGGCGCGACGTTCCCCTTCGCCTTCTGATCGAAGAACAGCAGGGCGTCGCTCGGGCTCCCGTTGGCCACCACGATCTCGTGGCGCTCGGTGTCCACGAAGATCGGCTTGGCATTGTCGAGCTTCGTGTTCGGACCCTGGATCGTCCGCAGCGGCGCGACGTTGCCTTTGGCGGTGCGAGCGTAGACGGTGATGGACGGCGGGTGGATCGACCCGACGGGCATGCCCGTGCTCGCGTCCTTCGCCACCTCCTGGCCGAGGTTGGCCACGTAAATCTCGTTCGCCTTCGCGTCGACGAAGATCCCGTGCGCATTGGCGAGCCCCGTAGCGAGGCCCTTGATGGTGCGCTTGGACGTCGCGGCCTTGTCGGCGTCGGTGTTCGTGGTGCGGGCAAAGACGCTGATCTGGTTCCGCTTCTGATGGGTCACGAACAGCTCGTCATTCGCGGTGTCGAGCGAAATACCCCACGATCGGTTGAATCTAAGCTGCGGCCTCTTTCCGTCGATGCGGCGGATCGGCGCCACGTTGCCGGACGCGGTGCGCGGATAAACCGTGATCAGATCGGCGATGTCGTTTCCGACGTTCCAGATCTCGTTGTGGACCGGATCAATGATGACCTGACCGGGGAAGGTGATGAACGTCTTCTGGCCGCCAATTTCCCGCAACGGCGCGACGACGCCCTGGGCCGAGCGGCTGTAGACCTGCAGCGTTTCCTGGGCGTCGTTCCCGACCAGGATTTCGTCGTTCACCAAGTCTACCGACAGGGTGTTGAAGTTCGGATCCTCGTCCTTGATGACCCGCAACGGCGAGACGTCAGTCGCCCTCGCCGGGGAGAGCTCCGCGGTAGCGACCACGAATGCGGCGAGCGCCAGCAGCCGCAGTCTCGACCAGCGAATCCTCCGCCTCGATAGCTCGAAAACAAACTTACTCGGAATCTGCCGCATCAGAGACCACCTTCCGGGCAAATCACCTATTTCCCATACGTCCAAGTGCAGATCAGGTGTCAAGAGAAAAAATGGCTGTTGGTCCAGTTAGCGTTAGGTCACAGGTGCCCGCAGGCTCGCTCCCCATACCGAATGCTGATCAGTTGTTTCACTAGGCGATACTTGCCAACCAACGCGACGCTGTCTCAGCGTGAGCAGCTAAGCCCCCACGAAACGAACAGATCCCCGCGATCCACGCCACCAGGAACGGGAAGTTCCGAAATCCAACGCGGTCAGCGACGGGTATGGCAGCCCTGCCCGCCTGCCGATGAAAGTGAGCGGCGCGTCATCATTTCAGGGCTATCTCGGTTCTATTTGCTTTGATGTATGCGAACAGCTTGTCTCCAATAGGCTCCCTGTTCTGGAAATATCGCTGATCCATCTCGTAAAGATCGTCGATCGCCTTTTCGCCGAGCTGTTGCAAGCTGAGGTCAATCTTGGCGACCGTCACCTCTCCGCTGACCTTTAGGTAAGCGAGGGAATCTGAAGCGATCTTCGCCGCAACTGGGCATCCAATACGGTCGAGCGACGCGGGAAGACCTGCGGCGTACTCCTTTGAAGGATTCAGAAAGAACTGATGATAGCCCCCGTTGTTCACTTCGCGCTCCATCGCTTCGATTGCAAGAATATCAACCTCCACTTGCGACAGCCTTTTCTTCTTCGCCTTTTTTCGGTTTATCGCCTTCTCGAAAGCCCCAAGCAGAGAGTCGATACGATAATCAGCCTCCATGGCGATGAGTTGATCGACGCTTTGGTCGGCATAGCTCTGGAGAAAGCGCTTCTCTCTGGCTTGGGTCATGGTTGCAATCGTTACGACGAGCAGTGGGGTCGCACCCTGGACGAGCATCCTTAGTCTGCCATGGTTCATGACGGGAATGTTTACTTTATGCCAGGAGCTGGGCGGCCTGTAGAGATTTGTCAGTCAGCCGGCAAAGACTCGCAAGCGCGCTTCGCCACGCGTCAAGGCTTGTTCAGCTCGCTATAGATGCGGTTCGACTCATGATGCTCGTCGACGCGGCGGAGTTGCTTTACGCGCTCAGGACCAAAGCGCAACGAGTACCGCGACCGGTGTCTACCTTGGTAGAGCCGACGCATCTGCACATTGACACTCCAAGGATGATCTTTCAGGAGAAGGACGATGAACAAAGCTCTTTTGGCGATCGGGATATGGGTGGCCGTGACTCCATGGGTTACTTGCCAGGCCCTGGCAGAGAAATCTCTCACCGCGGAGGACTTCGCGGCGCTCTGCGCGGACGCCGCAGGAAGCCTGACGCTGGCTGAGAACCTGCGGGTTGTGAGCGGGACGACCGAGCTGGGCGCGTGTCGCGTGAATCTCGGAGCCTTTCGTCTGGAAATTCAGCAGGCGCGCTTTTTATCAGTTGGGCCTTTATTCATCGACGGTGGACTGGGAGGAGGAGAGCTCCGAATCGAGCACAGTCAACTTTCCCAGAGCGAACGCGCCGAGGGACTTGTGAATATCGATTTGATTGCCCACCGACTCCGAGTCCGAGACACGACGCTCGACTTCTTCGGACACGTCATTCTGAGAGGCGGCGATCTGGATCGGTCAGATGTGCTTGCAGAGGCCGTCAGATTCAGAACGCGGTCGCGGACCGTGCTCCATATCGGGGCCTCCGGACAAACGAGTCACCAAGGGCGGATCACGGTGAGAGACTCCGAACTCATCTCCGAAGGAGATATTTCCATTCAAGCAAGCTTCCTGCCGCCCCATGGCCGCGGCCATGTTCTCATTGAAGGCAGTGCCATCGTCGCTCGGGATACGATTCTGCTGCGAACAGGGGAAGACGGAAGGACCGAGATTCGCGAAAACAACCGAACCCTGAAGCTGGATGAGCTTTTTCAAGGCATCCATGCCCACGGTACCGTCACAATCACTTCTGAAGCAGGCGGAAGGGTGAAGGTTGACGAAAACCGCATTCTGGCCAGAGACGGCACGGAAATCCGATCCCAAGGCTGGACGAGGGTCAGAGAAAACAACTTTTCCGAGGGTGGCCCAGTGCTCATTCAAGGTGTGCACTGCCGGGCCCGCGATAACATTCCCGACGTCGGCTGTACTCAATAGTGCCCAGCGTACGATGATCATTCCAACTATCCATCTGGCTGTCGTTGCGATCTCGGCCGTTCAAGTCTCGGACGAAGAGCTGATCGATGCGGCGGCGTTGGTGACGCGCTGCGCGGATGCGGGCGGGGTGCTCACGCTGCATACCGATTTGCATGTGGTGGCCGGTGCAGCCCAAACAGGGGCGTGTCACATCATCCTGGACTTTTCCCGACTGGTAATGGAAGGCGTTCAGCTTTCCGCGAGCGGCTTTTTTGTCATCGACGGTCAGCCCGGAGGAGAGCTTCGGATTGAACGGAGCACGCTGGCTCAAAGCAACCCGGAAGGCTTCCCGGTCAACATACTCTTGCGCGCGCATCATCTCACCGTTGACTCGACCGTGGTGGATTTTGATGGCTCCATTCACCTGGAAACCGGCATGGGCGACCGAGGGGTGATGCATGTCGAATCGACCATCCTGAGATCCGGCTCGGAAGACGTCAAAGTCGGTGCGTCCGGAACATTTGCAGAGGGCGTCAGCGAGGTCAGATCATCGATTCTGCTGGCCGCGACCGATATCAACGTCACGGCCAGTTTCAGACAGGCCGGCTTACGCCGAGGCGTCGTCGATGTCGAAGGCAGCTCGCTACTCGCGGGCGGCTCGATCACAATACAGACCGGCGATGCTGGGCAAACGCGAGTTCGTGGGAATGGAGTCCTCCGAGCAGCGGAGAACATCACCATTACTTCCTCGAGCGAAGGTCAAACCAGAGTCGAGGAGAACCGGATCCGAGGTGAGAACGAGGTGAGGATCAGCTCCGGTGGGTATACCAACGCCTCCCTCAACATTTTCCTCGGCAGTGGCGATGTGGAAGTTCAAGGACCTGGTTGCGAGTCGCAAGAAAATATCCCTGAGGTCGTATGCACTCCGAGCCGGACAGCAACGGAAAGCTCGAGCGCGGAATTGAAGTAATTCCCCTTGGTGCCAGAAAATCCTCGCTTTCGCTCGTCAAATCCAGAGCAGTGGCAGTAGCCCGAGCGCCGCCAGCGCGCCCAGCATCACCAAGCTTCGAGCTCCCGTTGCTCGCTCGGCGAAGCTGAAGGCGTAGATCGCCTTGGCGATGTTGTTGCTCGCCGCGGCGATGACTATCGCCGACGCGGCCATCGGCAGCGGAACCTCGGCCGGCGTCGCTTGCGCAAGTCCCAGGACAAAGGGGTCCACGTCCGAGGCACCGATCAGCGTCGCGAGCGAAAAGAGTCCAGAGCTGCCCAGCTGCTCGCGCGCGAGGCTTGTCAGCACCAGTACAGCCACGAAAATGAGAGCAAAGACAAATGCGGTCTTGAGCCGAAGTGGGTTCTTCGGAAGTTGGTGCTGCCCAACTTGTGCTCCGCGTTGTTTTGAACGGCGCGACATTGCCCAGCCGACCGCTCCACCGAGCAACGCGAGCCCCCCGAATCCGGGGGCGAGCCGTGCCGCGAGCGGCCCGCTGAAAAAAGCAACCAGGATCGCCAGGCGAGCGTACATCGTGCTCGATGCAGCGAGAATGGTGCCGGAGAAAAGCCAAGGGTCGGACCGCTCTTTGGATTGTTTGGCCAGCACCAGGGTGGTAGCGGTCGACGAATAGACGCCGCCCAGAAGGCCGGAGAGAAATATCCCTTGGCTAGATTGGAGCTTTCTCTGCAGCAGATAGCTGCCAAAAGAAACCCCGCTCACCGCGACGACCACCAACCAGGTCTTGAAAGGGTTGATGTGAAATCGCGTGAGATCTTGATTTGGGACAATCGGCAGGATCACCACGGTCAAGAGCAAGAACTTGGCTACAGTGAGAATCTCGTCCGGTGCGACGCGCCTCGTCAGCCCCTCCAGACCCTCCTTTAGCTCGAGCAGCAGCAGGCTGAGCACCGCGATCGTCGCCGCGATCCAGAAATGCTCTCGGTACACCAGCGCCGCGATCAGATAGGTGGCGAGAGCGGACACCTCGGTGGTGATCCCTGCCGTCTCGGAGGTAGCCACCTTGTGAAGGTAGGAAGCGATCATCAATCCCCCGACGATCGCCAGGCCCACAATCCACGGCAGCTGCTCTGGGGTGGAAACCAACGCCAGCGCGTAGCTCACCAACCCGATCAGCGGAAAGGTTCGGATGCCGCCGAAGGCATATTGTGCGTTGCGCTGTTTGTGTTCTTCTCGCTCCAGACCAATGAAAAAAGAGAGCACCAGGACGAGCGCAATCTTGATCGCGTCCGGCGGTACGAGGCGAGTGAGCTGCCTGAGCACAGTCGGGAATCTAGTCCCGGTTCTGGCCTCTCAGAAGCCCAACCCCGAGCGCAAGCAGTCCCAGGGCGAGAATCACCGCACCTGGGTAGGCCAGATAGATGAAACCATTCGGCCGCGTTGCCTCGGGCGAGAGCACCGAAAAGAAGAACGCCGCCGGCAGCAGGATGGCAGCGCCGGGAATGGCCGAGCGGACGTAATTCTTCCATCCCTCCGAAAGCCGCGCCTCATCGACGTAGCGCAGCGCCACCAGAGAAAGGACCAGCAGCACCCCGGCATGCGCATGTCCGGCGCGAAACAGATTCTGGCGAAGGGGGTTGTCCATGTAGCCCGAGCCCGGACTTATCAGCAGCATCAGGAGAGAAACGCCGCCGTAAAGCACCGTCGGAAAGATGACGAGCAGTATACCGGCAAGACGACGCGACTCTCGAGAAATCATGGGTAGGCCTCACCTGGAGAATGACCACCTCGCGCTGGGCGATGTGTCGCAATAACTCGGCAAGGCTGCTGCTTCAACCGCGAAGGCAGATCACTGCATGGCCGGTTCGCTAGACGAAGGAGGCTCGGTCTTCGCGGAGTTGGCAATGGAGACCAAGGCAAACACTTCGGCCGCCAGCTCCAGGAGTGCGGGCACCGCGAGGAACGCAAGACCTTCTCCCCCGTGGAGATGCCCAAAGTTCGGGAGGGTCATCAGTCCCATGGCGACGATGACGCAGTTCAGAATGACGGTTGGCCAGATCACCCATCGGTTCGCGCGCCAGATAGGGATGGCCAGGCCGATGTATATCACCACAAAGACAAGCTGAGAGAAGAACTCCGATATCGGAGGCCGATATCCGCGAACGGTCGCGATCGTGCCGAACGTACGTGCGTAGATCGAAGATACAGTTATGGATAGAGCAATTATCAAGCGCAGGATCAACACGAACCTGAGCGCGATGCGCGCCTTTCTTGGCACCCTGACCATGATTTTTGGATATCAGAGATTGGCCGAATTCCCAAACAACCGAACCCCCGCGGCAGGGACAAGGGGCGCGGTCAACTCGTATCGCTATTGGCCCAGCACGAAGGAATTGTCACCGGGCAGCCTGGTAGATGAGCTTGCCGTCTCTGATCGTGTGTCGCACAGCCGCGAAGGCTCGAACATCCCGCGACGGGTCCGCGTTCAAGACAACAACATCCGCGGCGAAACCTGGAGCAATCCGCCCGAGCCGTTCGGATTCCCCAAATTTCTCGGCCGGTGCCGTTGTGAGCGAAGCAAGGATCTGGCGAAACGTCATCCCGGCCTCGGCCATCAGGGCATACTCCTCGCTGGGATCGTAGTCGTCCATGCCGCCGACATCGGTGCCAAACAAGATCACGCCTCCCGAGCCGAGCCATGCTCGCAATTGGCCTGTGCTGGTCTGAGCGGACAAATCGCCCAGGGAGATGCGGTCATGACGCAGCAGGTGTTTCCACAGTTTCAAAGTCGGGATGAGAACGACTTTCGCTTGCCGCATTGCCGCCAAAACATCTTCGTCCCATGGACCGGACTGAGGAGTGGTGTGCGCGATCACGTCCACGCCGCCTTGAACGGCCGCGAGCAGACCGTCGCGGCTGCTCGGATGGGCGAAGACCGGCTTCTTTCTTCGATGGGCCTCATTCGCGGCGGCTCGAATCGCTTCGCTCGGCAGAGTGGCGAAGGGCGGAGCCGGGGCGGCCGTGAACATCTTCAGGCCATCCGTCCCGCTGTCGAGGATCTTCTTCGAAGCCGCAAGGGCTCCTTCGGCATCCGTCACCTCGGGAGCGGGGAACTGCATGAACCCCAGAGCCTTCAGAATCCTCCCTGGTGGCACCCAGTCCTTGCCGAGCAGAGGCTCGCCCGTGGATCGGATTCTCGGACCTGAGACCTCGCCGGACTCGATGCGCTCGCGGAGCCGACGGGTGTTTTCCCAGGGCGACCCGGTATCGAAGACGCTGGTGAAGCCGTATCGCGTTAGCATGGCTTGAAGCTGGGCGGCCAGCTCGGGCGCCGGAATGTTCGCCGCGTCCGCCCATTTTCGTTCAAAGAAGTGAACGTGGCTGTTCCACAGCCCGGCGACGACGGTGAGCCCGGCGCAATCCAGTGTTTCAACACCACTGGGAATCCGAACAGATCCCCGGCGCCCGACCGCGGCGATCTGGCCATCGCGGATGAGCACAACACCGTTGGTGATCGGGCTTTCCGTGGGACCGGCGTAAATCGTGCCGCCCTTCAAAACGATTTCAGGGCCCATTGCCGCAGCAATTCGGCTCGCGAAACAGCTGCCGAACTCAGCGCTGGTGAAAAGTATCAGGCCACTAGGTCTTTGGCTTCGGCGGCTGCGTTTTTTGCCTTTGCTGCTGCTCTTCGGTCCAGGGCGGAGTGATGCCATTCATCCGGGCGTAGGCGATTGACTGCCCCAGGTGCTCGTGCTCGTGTGCAGCCAAGAAGAACGCGATTTCACGATAGGTGGCCTTCCGACCGCCGAACCAATCGGCAGTCTTTTCCATATCCGCATCGGTGAGCTTGGTCACCGCTTGCTTGGCATGCACAAATGATCGCTTCAGCATGTCAATGACTTTGGTTTTGTCGGTGATCGATTTGTCAAATCCCTGAGGGTTGAAATCGGCTGGCGGATCAGTGCCCAGTCGGCGCGGGATGCTGAAATTCCCGGCTGCGACATGCAGGAGGACCTCGCTCACGGAGCGCACGTCCTTGGAAGGACGCCAGGCGAACTTTTCGGCCGGAATGGCGTCGGCCAGTTTCGTGAGCTTGGTTTCGGCGTCCTCCATCAGGCGCGTAGCTTCCGCTCGCACTCCAGTGGTTGCAGGCGAGCCGGTCGCGCCAGGTGGTTGCGCTGCCCCAGTGGAAGCTTGCGCGAAGGCAAGTCGCGAGACCGAGACGAGTAGGAAACACACATTCGACAAGACGACGCTGCGCTTGCTTGCTCTCATTGTTCCCTCCTGGCGACGCTTTTCTTCACCAAATGCGCGCACCCTAGCGAAAGCTCCATCGCGAAGCAACGAGATGCAGGGACTCCGTCAGCGCCCATCGCGCGTGGCCAAGGTCTGGCGCTCCCTGTCCTCGATTCAAGCGGTCAGTGCTGCTTCAATCGCTCGAGCGATGCTCTCGCCCGCGAATTCTGCGGATTGAGCTGCAGCGACTTTTCATAGTTCTGCCCGGCCAAGCGCAGATCGTCTTTCGCCGGGTCGTGCCGCGTCGCGTAGGCCTCTGCAAGGCTGTCGTATGCGTTCCAGGAGCTCGGATGAGCCTCGACATTGACCTTGAATACCTGGATTGCCTCGTCGAGCGATTTCTTTCGCAGAAGCTCGTAACCGAGCGCGTTCACCTGTCGCTCCACGGTCGTATATCGATACAGCGAGTTATCCTTTTGCGCGAGCACCGCTTTTCTTGCCGCGCCCAGGTCGTGGCGCGAAATTGCGGCACGAACCATCTCCGATGGCGACTCGCGCGGATCATATTTCTTGATTACCTCCAACGCCGGATCTCGTCCGGCTCGGTAGTCGGCCATGGTGAGCTCTGCCGCGAGATCAGGCGCCTGGTAGTCGCGCGTATCCCTGGGGTCCATGTCCTGCCACCACAGGGTCGACAGGTGAACGGCGATCTTGCTTTTCGGCAATGTCAGGGGCGCGTTGTCGCCGTACATATTGGGTCGTGCCCCGGTAGGCTCGCCGACGAACAATGTATGGGTATTCAGCTTCATCGCGTTGACGAAGTTCATTGCCGCTGAAAAGGTCTGCCGCCCGATGATCGTGAACAGCCGACCCGGTTGGTTGATCTTGTCCGAGCGGATGAAGGCATGGATGATCGGTCGATTGAGATAGTTATTTCCGCCGCCGTTGAGACGAACGTCGAGGACGAATCGCTCGACCGGGTTCGTCTCCGCATACGCGATCACCCGCTTGAAGAATGCTTCGAGAGTCTCGTCGGTCTTGTTCCGGACCTGGTTGTATTGGACGTAGAGGATTTTCTCTTCCGGCAGGTACTTGAACCAATACGCATCGTCTGAGCTCTGGAGCCACAACGGTACAGGCGCTCCTGGTGCGCGGGCATCTGCCCAGCCGGCTGCAATGTCCCAACCATGGTAGTGAGCCCGTCGCGCGGGCTCGGGGACGAGTCGCGCCTTGACTCGCTTACCATCCTTGAGAACAGTCAGGGCCAGGTTTTCGGCGTCATCAGCCAGGCCGAGACCGTCCAGCACCTCCGCGATGGTTGCGTAGTTGGGCGCCAACCACTTGACCTGCATCTCGTTGTCGTGGGGAACAATTTCGCCCACGGCGCGATAAGCCCGTTCGAAGGGGGAGTTTCCAATCTCGACCACGCGCCCACCCAGCAGCGCTTTGTATTTCGGATCGGCGGAGACAACGTAGATGCCGTCCGGAAACTCGTAGAGCTTGATTGGGTAGCGACGAAAGGAGATCGGAGGTTCGAGCAGCGAGAGATAGCTGTGTCCGTCGCCGATCTTTGCCACGATTCTGGCCAGCTCGATGATGATCTGGTTCCGCGACAGGCTTGGGATGCGGTCGTTCAGGCGCTGCATCGCCGCTTCGAACTGCTCGCGCGGCAGAGCATGAAATAGGTTCTTATGAAGCTTGGGTGCTTGCTCGGCGAACGCATGGAGATCCTCTCGCCACTGATCCGCAGTCAGCGCTTGTGCAAGGGCTGTCGCGTGGCCCAGAACCATCGTTAACCCGAGCACAATTGTTGCAGGGCGCCTCGGGGCTGTGCTCATCGGTTCCCCTCCATGTCTCACGGGTGTCGCAGCAAACAGGCATTACGAAGTCTTCGCTCCCTGATTGCGCGCGACGAGGCGACCCGCTCCGCTTTCACCCACCATTCGCCCCGAGCGTAGCGACGTCAGTCGCGGAGTCGAGGGGTCGCTCTTTGGTCGGTGCACAGCTCCGATGACGACGCTGCCGCTGCTCCAGGTCCAGGAGGAAGTAGCGCAACTGTTCCAGGTTCTGTACCTGCGCTGCTACGGCTTCGAGAAATGGTGCAGCTCGAACAGCATCGATCAGCTCTACCTTTGGAAAAAACCGGGTCAGCCGGTGGATCAGCTTGAGCGTACGGAAGGCATCGAACCAGGTGTGAAGATGGCGCGCCATCGTGGTCGGGTCTCGGGAGATTCTCTTGGCGCGGCACACGGCGGCCAGAAACCCCGAGTCCGTCATTTCATGTTGGATTTGCCCGGCATCCGCTCCATGAAGTCTGGCCGCTGTCTTCAGGTACTGGAGCGGATCTTTGCTCGCTCGATCCGCGGAGAGCAGCTCAAGAGTTGCCAGCCAAATCTTTAGGTATAGAAAGACTTCCGGCGCGTAGATTCGGTAGTGCTCTCCTCGTGCGGCCCCGGCCATGATCTTGCTCAACGCGGCACCTGTCCCGAACGGCACTCGATGCGACGAGCGGCCGCGAATCATCAGAGGCGCTCCATCGAGCTGCACGACGGCTCCCACTTTGGCGAGTTTGTTCAACAGGTAGAAATCCTCGCCGGCGGCTCGCCGTGGAAAGCCTCGGACCTTCGCATAGGCCAACGCGTGAACGGCCAGGGTGCTCCCCAAGGTGTGAAATGCGTACGGCGAGCCGGCATCGGCCAGGCCCAGCAGGTAATAGCGGAGGAATATCTCATAACGGCGCATTGCCTCCGCGAGCGCAGCGGATGGTTCGCACTGATGCCAGAAGGGATAGACCAGCGCTGCAGGCGCATCGCCATTGAATACAAACGTTGCGCGTTCGAAATAAGCCGTCGGGAGCTCGACGTCCGCATCGGTGGTGTGAATCCAAGGAGAGCGAACGTTGCCTTGGACATGCAGCTGCAGGGCGATGTCGCAGCCGACCTTCCGCGCCAGCCCGACGCCCTGGCCCTTTGGCAGTGACGAAGCCCCCGTTCGATCCACGCATAGCAGCGCGCCGCGAGGGTGGTCGAACCAGCGAAAGCAGGGCGAGCCAGTCTGGACAAATTCGTTTCCGTATTCTTTGCGGAGCTGGTGGATGAGCTGCTGGCTGCCAAGATGGATCCAGCTCGGCGCGTCCGCCGGGGCGTTGATCACAAGTACAGTCAGAACCTGTCCGAGTGGACCAGACGGGATGCTCTTCAGCGTCTTGAAGAGGCTCTCTCCTTCGTCGTACGCCGGAATCACGATCGCGTGGCCGAACGTCGTTCCAACTTTTTGAAGACCGCGGCCCTCCGGCTCCAGGTAGTGAGCGAGGTACTTATCGACAGCCGGAATCATCGTGACTCCAGATATCACGCATCGGTCAGTCCGCGAGAGAGCGCGAGCGGCGACGGATCAGTGAAGGGCCGGGCGAAGCGGTAGGTGAGCGACGATTGCCGCCTCAGCTTCCAGCAGCGTATCCAGCCGGGCCGCAATCTCGCTGGGTTCAAAGTATCGACGAGCCAACCCAAGGAACAGCTGATGGTGGTGAGCTTCGGACCAGGCCAGCGACCCGTACAGATCCTTGAGCGATCCCGGCGGCAGCATGTCGGCCACCATTCCGAAGCGCTCGCATCCCCGGGCTTCCACCACACCGGCCACCAACAGCCGGTCCATCAGATAAAAGGCTGGCCCGCGGCGGATTTGATCGCGTAGCTTCAGTACGTAGAGATCCTTCGCATCGGAACCCAGCCGCAGCCCACGAGCAGCAATGTGCTGATAGACGCGTTGGAAGTGTTCGAGCTCTTCCCGAGCCAATTGAATCATCGCCGAGACCAGCTCTCCGCGGTCCGGGTAGTGTGAAACGAAGGTGAGTGCAGTGGCTGAGGCTTTGCGCTCACAGGCGGCATGGTCCACCAGGAAGCCACCGAAGTCGCTCGCGACTCGCTGCAGCCATTCGCTCGGCGTTGAAATGCGCAACATCTATCCACCGTCCGCTGGACCGAAATTACGCCGAGATCAAAAGCTTCGCCAGGGCCAATCGAAAAACTGCTCAGCGTGCGATCTAGCCGACCGTCGATACTTCGAGCTCATGATCCTGTGCTGGCCGCCGTCCTCGCTATCCCGGAGGTCACGACTCGGCGGATTTGGATCTACGCGCCTCGCGACCAGTCTCACCTAGACATCAAGACATGCTGTATAAATGTTCATGCTCCTGACTCTGACGAGCACCACCGCTCCTGCGACCGATCTGGGCTACTTGCTTCACAAGAGTCCATCTCGTTTGCAGTCTTTCGGCCTCACGTTCGGGAAGGCGTACGTCTTTTACCCGGAGGCCCACGCCGAGCGCTGCACTGCTGCGTTGCTCCTGGAAGTGGACCCCATCGGCCTGGTGAGAGATCGAAGAGGGCCCAGTGGCGAAGGTCGAACTCTGGAGCAATACGTCAACGACCGTCCCTATGTTGCTTCGTCGTTCCTCAGTGTAGCGATCGCGGAGGTGTTCGGCACCGCGCTGTCAGGGCGGAGCAAGGAAAAGCCCGAGCTGGCCACACGTGAACTCCAACTCGAGGCACGGATTGCCGTCCTTCCGTGTCGAGGCGGTGAATCATTCCTGCGGCGGCTATTCGAACCGCTCGGCTACTCAGTAGCAGCAACCCAGCACGCTCTGGACGAGACCAACAAAGACTGGGGGCTAAGCCGTTATTTCACTGTCGAGCTGAAGGGCAACAAACGCTTGAGCGATCTGCTGGCGCACCTCTACGTTCTCATACCGGTCCTCGATGATGACAAGCATTACTGGGTGGGAGACGACGAGGTCGCGAAGCTCGTGCGCCGAGGTGAAGGCTGGCTGGCGACGCATCCCGAGCGAGAAATCATCGCGAACCGATATCTTAAACACCAGCGCAGCTTGGCCCGGCGAGCACTTGAGCAATTGATGGGCGAGGAGGCACCGGAGCCCGGGATCGAGCTTGCACACGCTCAGGAAGAGGCAGACATTGAGAAGTCGATCAGCCTCAATGAGCAGCGAATCGGCTCGGTGATCGCGGCGCTGAAGCAAAGCGGCGCAAAACGAGTGGTCGACCTCGGCTGCGGCGAAGGTCGGCTACTCCGGGCGCTCTTGAAGGAAACGTCATTCGAGGAGATCGTTGGAGTCGATGTCTCTCACCGAGCGCTCGAGATTGCCAATGAGAAGCTGCGGCTCGAACGCCTCCCGGACAAGCAGCGACAGCGAATAAAGCTGATCCAGGGCTCACTGAGCTACCGCGACGAGCGTCTCGCCGGGTACGATGCAGCTGCAGTGATCGAGGTGATCGAGCACCTCGATCCTCCTCGGCTGGTGGCATTCGAGAGGGTGCTGTTCGAGTTCGCTCGACCGGGAAGCGTGATCGTCACTACGCCGAACGCTGAGTACAACGTGAAGTTCGAAAACCTGCCCGCGGGACGCTTTCGTCACAAGGATCATCGCTTCGAGTGGTCGCGTCAGGAATTCGAGGCATGGGCGAAGCGCGTTGCGGATCGCTTCGGTTATGGAGTGCGCTTCCTGCCCGTGGGGTCGGAGGATCCGAGAGTCGGTGCTCCGACGCAGATGGCGGTTTTCGCGCGATGAAAATCAACCTGCCCGAGCTCTCGCTCGTCGTGCTGATCGGACCTTCTGGTTCGGGGAAGTCCACCTTTGCCCGGAAGCACTTCAAGAACACCGAGGTGCTGTCGTCCGACTACTGCCGAGGGCTGGTGAGCGATGACGAGAGTAGCCAAACGGCGACCGATGACGCGTTTGAGGTGCTCCACTTCATCGCCGCGAAACGACTTGCTGCCGGCAAGCTCACGGTCGTCGATGCTACGAACGTACAGGCGGAGGCGCGCAAGCCGCTCGTCGCCCTTGCCCGGGAGTACCACTGCCTTCCAGTGGCGATCGTGCTCGACGTCCCGGAGAAGCTGTGTCAGGAGCGGAACAAGACTCGCCCCGACCGCGATTTCGGGTCCCACGTCATTCGGCAACAGGTGCAGCAGATGCGGCGCTCGCTGCGCGGGCTGGAGCGCGAGGGATTCAGACACGTCTCCGTGCTCTCCTCACCGGAGGATATCGAGGCCGCGATTCTCGAGCGACAGCCTCTCTGGAACAACCGCAAGGATGAGCACGGCCCGTTCGATATCATCGGGGACATCCACGGCTGCCGCGCGGAGCTCGAAACTCTGTTGGACCGCCTTGGCTACGAGCAATCGACCCATCGGCATCCGCAAGGCCGCAAGGTGGTGTTCCTTGGAGATCTCGTTGATCGCGGACCTGACATACCGGGCGTGCTTCGCCTGGTCATGGACATGGTTGAGACAGGCGCGGCGCTCTGCGTGCCTGGTAACCACGAGATGAAGCTTTTGCGCAAGCTCCGCGGGAAGGACGTACAGATCACGCACGGGCTTGCCCAATCACTGGCTCAGCTCGAACGCGAGCTACCAGAGTTCAAAAAGAAGGTGATGGATTTCATCGACGACCTGGTTTCGCACTACGTCCTTGATAATGGGAAGGTGGTCGTCGCTCACGCCGGCATGAAGAGCTCAATGCAGGGGCGAGGGTCAGGCAAGGTCCGAGACTTCGCCCTCTACGGCGAGACGACGGGCGAGACAGACGAGTTTGGGTTGCCCGTTCGCTACAACTGGGCTGCGGAGTACCGGGGCCGCGCGATGGTTGTTTATGGCCACACGCCAGTCCCGGAACCCGAGTGGTTGAACGGCACGATCAACATCGATACAGGTTGCGTATTCGGTGGCCGTCTCACGGCTCTGCGGTACCCGGAGAAGGAGCTCGTCTCGGTTCCCGCGGAGAAGACCTGGTGCGAGCCGGCGAAACCGTTTCTGCCGGAGACCGTTCAGGCACCCGCGCTGACTGCCCAGCAGGAGCACGACGACGTACTCGACATGGAGGACGTCCTTGGTAAACGCATCGTCAACACGCGTCTTCACCGCACGGTGACAGTTCGAGAGGAGAACGCGATCGCCGCGCTGGAAGTGATGAGCAGATTCGCCGCCAACCCCAAGTGGCTCATCTATCTGCCGCCGACGATGTCGCCGTCCGATACCGCGAAGGACGGGAGTCTGCTCGAGCATCCGGTGCAGGCATTTGCCTACTATCGCCATGAAGGCGTTCCGAAAGTCATTTGCGAAGAGAAGCACATGGGTTCGCGCGTGGTGGTCATCGTGTGCCGAGACGAAGCGGTTGCACGAAAGCGTTTCGGTGTGCTCGAGAATGAGAACGGCATTTGTTACACGCGGACAGGTCGGCGCTTCTTTGACGACCAGACCTTCGAGTCGGGGCTGCTCGACCGAATTAGGTCGGCTGCCGAACACGCTGGACTCTGGGAAGAGCTGGCAACGGACTGGATTTGCCTCGATTGCGAGCTGATGCCTTGGTCTGCCAAGGCGCAGGAGTTGTTGCGCTCTCAATATGCTGCCGTGGGCGCGGCATCACGTGCAGCGCTCGGTGAGGTGGTCGGCACTCTTGAGCGTGCGACTGCCAGCGGTGTCGATGCGGGCGCGCTTCTGGTGCAATCGCGTGAGCGACTGGCTGTGGCAGCGAAGTACGTCGATGCGTATCGACGTTATTGCTGGCAGGTCAGCTCGATCGAGGATCTCAGGGTGGCGCCATTCCACCTGCTCGCTACCGAGGGCAAGGTGCACGTCGGTAAGGACCACGGTTGGCATATGGAGATACTCGAGAAGCTCTGTGTCGCCGCTGCGCCGGTGCTCGTTCCCACCTCGCGTCGAGTCGTTGATGTTACCGACTCTGCTTCGGAGGCAGAGGGGGTTCGGTGGTGGGAAGAGCTGACTGATCGCGGTGGTGAAGGGATGGTTGTCAAACCTCTTGACTTCATCGCACGTGGTAGGCGTGGCATCGTTCAGCCGGCGGTAAAGTGCCGCGGCCGAGAATACCTGCGCATTATCTACGGGCCCGAATACACACTTCCCGAGAATCTGGAGCGCCTCCGGTCACGTGGGCTGTCGATGAAGCGTTCGCTCGCGCTCCGCGAGTTCGCGCTCGGCGTTGAAGCTCTCGAACGTTTCGTACGCAAGGAGCCGCTCCGGCGAGTTCATGAATGCGTCTTCGGCGTCCTTGCTCTTGAAAGTGAGCCGGTGGACCCCCGTCTTTAATCAAGTCTTTACTGTCTCACATCACGCATCGAGCTTTCGCCGATCTGGGCTTCGAGCTCGGCGACTTCGGCGTGCACGAACTTCTTGAGCTCAGTGATCGAGCTGGCGCGAGTGGACTGTCCCGCGCTAATTTCCGCGAGCGCCAGGTTGCGCATCACCGACCTGTTGTTCGGGTGGAGTTCCAGGCTCCCGTAGTACAATTCCCGAGGATGCGCTTGGAGGAATCGTGGTGAAGTCGAAGGAGCATCACATCAATCTCGTCTGCGCGTTTTGCGGCAAGTCGCAGCGCGAGGTCCGGAAGCTGATTGCCGGCCCCACCGTGTATATTTGCGACCTGTGCATCAAGCTATGTCATGACATGATTTCCGAACACAACGGCGATGCGCTGCAGCAGTCCCAGATGGTGTGGAGCCTCGCGAAGACAGCGCGGAGATTGGCGTGCGACTTGGGCGTTCTTCCGACGATTCCACGCTGGATACTCGATTGCGCCATCTCGCTGGCCAAAGAGCTCGAGGGGCTGGCGCAGCCCGATGAGGGATCGCCGGCAACGTCTAAACGGTACCACGACGAGCTCTGCTGCTCTTTTCGCGGCAAGTCGCAGGGTGAGGTCCAGAAGCTGATTGCTGCGCCCTCCGCAAACATTTGCGACGAGTGTGTGAATCTGCTTGAGGACGTCATCGTTCTCGAGCAGAAGCGCGATCTGCTGCAGGCATTTGCTCAGACAGGACGGAGGCTCGCGCTTGACCTGAAGAGTCTTTCGATGATCCCGCCCGCGATATCCGACCGCGCGATCTTACTGGCTGAAGAGCTCGAGCGGCTCAAGGTGACGACCCAGGGCTAGCGAACGCCGGGTCCCCCAGGCGCCGCGGACGGCCGGGAGATGCGCCCGCGAACAGACGCGGTTATTTCCGTCCAACAAAGGGGTCAACGCCAGATGAAAAAGACCTACCAGGGCAGCTGCCATTGCGGCGCCGTCCGCTTCGAGTGTGAGATCGACTTGGCCCAAGGTACAAGCAAGTGCAACTGCTCGATCTGCGCCAAGGCGAGGTTCTGGAAAGCCATCGTCAAAGCCGGCGCGTTCCGGCTGCTGCAGGGAGAGGACGCTCTGTCGAGCTACCAATTCGGCAGCAACACCATCCGCCACCTCTTCTGCAGCCGCTGCGGTGTCAAGCCGTTTGGGCGAGGCCATCTGGACGAGCTCGGCGACTTCTACGCAGTCAACGTCGCATGCCTGGATGACGCCACGACCGAGGAGCTGGTGGAAGCGCCGGTCCGATTCGAAGACGGTAGGAGCAACCACTGGGAGTCCCCACCTGCTGAAACACGTCATCTTTGATCTGGCGATCCAACGCTTCGGATCAGGACGGTCTCGCCGTCAAGTGACGCGCAGCGGCTCGGAGTAGATGACGCGAAAGCGCTCCATAGCCAGTGGGGCCTTCACGTTCGGCTCGCGGCCGATTCGCTTGCATTCGGAGACGATATATTTCCAGTAAATCCTGCGCCAATCCCGAGGCGTTCGATCTCCTTCGCCTCCTTCCCATGCGTACCCATCGGGAACCTCGTCGTACGGGAAGACGCGCACGTCAATGATCTCGATGATACAGGCCGGCTCGTCCGGTCCCGCGACCACAATCCAGAGATCTCCGGCGCGGGCCCCACGCCTTCCATCGGCCTCGTCGGACCAGACCAGGCTCCCGCTGGCGGTCTTTGTTCCGTTCCGAATGAGCAGCGCGATCTCGCGGGCATCGTTCCAAGTGATGCCGCACGCGGCCGTTCCGGGATAACCGGTGGGACGTTTGACCTCCGCCGGGACGGAGGCGAGGTATTGCTCCCAGTATCGGTCGACGTTCGTGGTCATCGCGGATGCGATCAGGTCCGAAACAGCTTGGGTGGCAAGCAGCATTTTAACTAGGCTGGCGGGCTCGGGTTTAAGCAAGTTTATCCAAGGGTCCAGTCGAATGGCACTTCCGAGCCTCTCCTGCTGTATCTGGCTGCTTTCCGCTGCTTCGAATGCGAGCGTCACCGCATCAACTCAGCCCGCCAACGACGCCTTCGTTCATCCGGGCACTTTGCACGCGCAGGCAGACCTGGATCGAATGAGGGAAAAAGTTGCCGCGGATGCTCAGCCCTGGAAATCCAGTTGGGACCTGCTGGTCGCCAGTCCCTGGGCAAGGCTGACCCATACGCCGAGACCGCAAGCAATCATCTGCCGGGGCGGAGGCTGCGCAGGCATGGGTCTCCCCGAGAATTACATCACGCTCGCCCGAGACATCGCCGCGGCCTATGGCTGCGCGCTGAGATGGCATATCTCGGGAGATGTTGCATATGCCAACAAGGCAGTGGAGATCATCAACGCCTGGCCTCCTGTGCTGCAGGAAATCACTGGCGACTCGAACCTGTCTTTGGCTGCGGGCAATTATGGCTGGGAATTTGCGGTGGTTGGAGACCTGCTGCGGAATTACAGCGGCTGGGCGGCCGAGGACCAGACCGCGTTCAAGAACATGATGCTGTCGAAGTTCTACCCCCGGAATCACGATTTTCTGATCCGGCACCACGGCACCTGCGACAGCCATTACCGGGCCAACTGGGATGCGTGCAACATCGCAGCGGTCATGGCCATTGGAGTGCTTGTCGACGACCAGTCGATTTTCGATGAAGGAGTGACCTACTTCAAGAATGGAATTGGCAACGGAAATGTAACAAAGTTGGTTTATTTCGTTCACCCCGACGGATCGGGGCAATGCGAGGAGAGTGGTCGAGACCAGCCGCATGCCACGGTCGGGCTCGCTTGGCTGAGCGTGGCGTCCGAAATTGCCTGGAACCAGGGAGTGGACCTGTATGGTTACGACAACAATCGGCTCCTGCGGGGGCTCGAATACACGGCCAGATACAACCTCGGCAACGATGTTCCGTACATTGCCTACAAAACTTGCGATCAGACGTCTTTCGAGAGTGTCGTTTCCAGCGCTGGAAGGGGAGCTATCAGGCCGATGTGGGAGCTGGCCTGGAATCACTACGTGAATCGCAAAGGCCTGGCCGCACCATTTTCCAAACAGTATGCCGAAACCATGACCCGCCCGGAAGCCGGCGCCGGATATTACGGTCCGAACAGCGGCGGTTTTGATTTGCTTGGCTATGGCACCCTGACGGCCGTGCTCGATCCGATTCCAGCGGGCGCAATCCCCAGCGGAATTCTGGCCAAGGTGGTGGGCACGCGGATCACGCTGTCGTGGTGGGGCTCCGCGTACGCGACGAGCTACAACGTCAAGGTGGCTGCCGTCAGTGGCGGGCCCTACGCGACCATTGGCAACCCGGTCGATACAAACTTTACCGACTACGGGGTCAGGGGCACGACCAATTATTATGTCGTGTCGGCGATCAGTGAGGCGGGCGAAAGCAGCGACAGCGACGAAATCAGCGTCACGCCCAACGACCTGCTGGCCGGGAGAGTCATCGGCTCACCAGGATCGTTCGGCGGCGCAGGCGGCGTGATTGACAATGTCTTTGATGGGAGCTTGATCACCTACCACGACGCGGTGAATGCCAGCGAGGATTGGGCGGGGTTGGACCTGGGTACCGCCAACGTCATCACTCAGGTGAAATATGCCCCCCGGCGCGGTTTTGCCAGTCGCATGTTGGGTGGCGTCTTCCAGGGAGCCAACGTCGAGGACTTCAGCAGCGGCGTGGTGACGCTCTCCACCGTGAGCACAGCGCCGCCGGATGGAGTGTTGACGACACAGGACATTAGCAACGACACGCCGTTCCGGTACGTGCGTTATCTGGGACCGCCCAATGGCCACGACAACGTGGCCGAGGTGGAGTTCTATGGCAATACTCCTTCTTGCAAAGCTGAAGATGCAGGACCCTCGCAGGAGCGACGAAGGTGACTACGACACGATTGACAACCAAGAAAGAGGGAGATGGGGATGAAATCCAAAGAATACGCTGCACCTGCAAACCTGAAACCGAGCAGCTTGTCCTGTTTAGCCGCCCTCCTCGTCTTGGCAGGGATCAGCGCTTCGGCGAATGCTCAAGAAATCGTCAAAGTGTCGATCGAGACGAACTTCTCGCCGTATCGGGACGGAGTGCGACCGATCCAGGACGCCTGGATCCGGGAGCTCGGGAATGCGGCTTCTTCGATTCGAATTACGCTGTACAGCTTTACACTCCAGTCTTTCAAGAACGCGTTGATCGAGGCCAAGGGTCGCGGCGTCGACGTCCGCGTGCTCGCGGATAAAGACGCCGTGCTCAGGGGCACCGATCCCAGCTGCATCGCCGTGGATCTGTACAACGCGGGAATTTTGATCAAGCGCTACGTGCCGCTGGACTCGAGAAATCTTCTGCACGACAAGTTCATGCTGATCGACGACCAGGTCCTGATCACCGGGAGCGCCAACGTCACGACCTCCGCGGTTCAGTTCAATCACGAGAATTCGCTGATCATCAGAGCGCTGGAAAATACTTCGCAATTCATTGCCTCGTACCGCGAGCAGTTCGACTCGATGTGGAACGATGAATTCGGAGACTTCAACGGCTTCTTTGAGGACTGGGTACCCGAAGGCACCTGTCAATGAGCACGCACGCAGTCGCGCTGCTCACTGCACCGTCAACGAGTTGGTCCTAAACGGGCGATCTCTGGCGATCTCGATTCTCGAATGTCTCACGCAGAGATACATGATTGCCGTTGCTTCCCGCGTTGGGTGATTGCCGCGTGTGTGGCTAACCCGGAGCGCTGTTTGTGATCTGAAGCGAGCTCATTCGCAGTGTCCTATCCACTCTCGAAAACTTGAAGGCTTGCGGCGGGAAGGGGTTCGTGGATGCGCGCGAGAATGTCGGAAGATGTTTGCAATGTTCCGACAGCTGCGTGTGTTTTCGATGCCGTCAAAGGGCCCGTACTTGCCCTCAGCCGAGCGATCTCGGGGTGGTGCTGAATTTCCGCGCGCGAAGCAGTTTGCGTCTGCGTACGAGTCAGCCGCGCGTTTTAGAAACGAGTTCGAGTTGTCGGAAGAACAGCACGACCTTCCGACATTTGCGCGTACTTCTCCGAACCCCTCGACCGGTCGCGCCTAAAAACGGCAGATCTCGATTCGCGAATCGCCTCACGCAGCTTCCTGGCTGCCGTCGGATCCGTTCAAGCCGTATTTCGCCCGGCGCAGTACTGATTCGCTAGCCACACCCACTTGCTGCAAACATCGATGAGTCAGCTGGCTGTCACGACTGCTGCAGTTGGAATCCACGAACGGCCGTTTAGCCGCTGCGCTCTCCTCCCGGCGTTGTTCGGAGCTCGGCAAGGCTCTCGGAGGATTGGCTACCACCGCGTGGTTCTGCACCGGTGAATCGATCATTTGCATAAGCGAAACCGGCGGTTGTACGGATCTTTGCGATACGTATAACGGGTGTGACAGCGCTAATTGTGGGTAGATTTTCGATCCTCGGCTGGCCTGGAAGTCTAAATCTACCCAGCCAAACTGGGCGCCTGGCCGTATACCTACCGAGATGCTCCTTGCGATTCAGACTGCGAACACCGCGTCCTCGTTGACGGCACTGCGCTCGTATGCTGATTTGAGCGGCCTGCGAGAGACGTATTTCTGTATGGGCGCCCCCGACCGAGAGTCAACGGACCAACAGCTCATCGAGCGCATCGCGGGCGGCGACCGTCAGGCCCTGGCCGCGCTCTACGACCGCTATGCGTCCAGCCTGCTCGGTGCCGGCATGCGCACGCTGAAACTTCGCCGCGATGCAGAGGACGTGCTCCACGACGTGTTCGTCGAAGTCTGGCAGCAGGCGGGTGACTACAACCCAACGCGCGGCTCCGTCAAAGCCTGGCTCTTCTTGCGGATGCGAAGCCGCGCCATCGATCGCCTGCGGCTTTCCGGCGGCAAAGAAACCGTGCTCGAGGGGGAGATGGAGGACGCGATGCCCCCGCGCGATGCGGAGGACCTCTCGCTCGAGCCCGACCGCCGGCTCGTTCTGCGCGCGCTGTCCGGCCTACCGACGGAGCAGCGCATCGCGTTGGAGCTGGCCTACTTCGGCGGCCTTTCCGGGTCGCAGATCGCGGCGCAGCTGAATGCTCCGCTCGGCACCATCAAGACTCGCCTGGCGCTCGGTATGAGCAAGCTGCGTGCGGCCTTCGACGTCGGAAGTGGCAAATGAGCCCGCACATCGACCGCGCGATTGGTCCCTTGGAGGTGGAGCAACTCCCGCCCGAGCAGAAGAAGGAGGTCCTCGCTCACATCCACGCTTGCGAGCACTGCTCGCGCGAGTTCGGCAAGGCTGCGGAGGCGCTGGCCGCGCTGGGCTTGGCGCCGCGGGCCGTGCAGCCCACGGCCGGCCTGCGCGACCGAATTCTCTTCGACGCGAGCCGCTCCAACCGCTTCGAGCCGCTCGTTGACCGGGCTGCGCGAATCGCGGACGTCGGCGCGGAGAAGATGAGCAGCCTGTTGGCGAAGATCGATGACCCCTCGAGCTGGAAGGAGAGCCCGCTCAAGGGCGTCGCGGTCTTCCCGCTGCAGGGCGGCCCCGCCAGCGCCGATGCGATCGTCCGGTTCATCAAGATCAAGCCGGGCTCCACGTTCCCCGAGCACAGCCATCTGGGCGACGAGACGGTGCTGGTGCTGCAGGGGAGCTGCCTCGAAACGTCCTCGGGCCGCACCGCCCGGCGCGGTGACGTGGTGGAGATGGCGCGGGGCACACAGCACTCAGTCGTGGCGCTGCCTGGACCCGACTTCGTCTACCTCGCGGTCGCGCGGCGCGGCATCACCATGTTCGGGACGACGATCCTTCCCGGCGATTCCGACGCATAAATCCGAAGCCGCGAATTGAACGTACTGCTCAACAACGCCAACAGTGGCCGCGCGCCGGCCAGGGGAGAACACATGTCAGCAGAAAAGAATATTCAGCTTGTCCAAAAGCTTTATGCAGCGTTCGGCAAGGGGGACGTGCCGACGCTCCTCGAGCACATGTCCGACGATGTCGAGTGGGGTGTCGAAGCCAAGGCTTCGACGGAGGTACCCTGGCACGGGACGGGCAAGGGCAAGAAGTTCGCGGCGGACTTCTTCGCCAAGCTCGCCAAGGAATGCACCTTCACCCGATTCGAGCCCAGTGGCTTTCTCGGTTCGGAAGACGCCGCGGCCTCCTTGGTCAGCTTCGACGCGACCCTCAATAAGAATGGCCGCAAGTTGTCTCAGAACGTGATCCATCATTTCACGATCAAAAATGGCCGGGTCACGCGCTGGCGCGGCTGGGAAGATACCGCGTATACCAAATCGCTCTGGAACAGCTGACAGTCACGCGGGGGTCAGCGGACCAAGGGGGTGCGCGAGCGCCTCCGCCACCACCCAAGCTAAGCCATCATTTTCGAAAGCAGGTAGACGGCGGAGGTGATATGGCCACCCCCGTGTCCGCGACCGACCCCTCATCGATCGGCGTTCCAACGAAAAGCGTTGCGGGAACAAGGTCGTCGTTTTTCAGGCAATACGGGTTGGTCATCGGCAGCATCGCGCTGATTGTCTTCAATCTCCTGCCTACCCCGGAGGGTCTACCGGTGGCAGGAAAGAGAATGGTGGCAATACTGCTGTTTTCGGTCATCGTTTGGATTACGGATTCGATTTCTTATCCGTCCAGCGCGGCGGTAATCCTGGCATTGATCGCCTTTTCACTCGGCATATCCCCCAACGTGACGAATCCAGCGAAACTCTACGGGACCAGCGAGGGTTTGGCGATCGCGCTGGGCGGGTTTGCCAATACGGCAGTAGCCCTGGTGGGCGGAGCGCTGTTCATTGCCGCAGCGATGATGCTCACCGGGTTGGACAAACGCATCGCGCTCCTGGTCCTTTCGAAGATCGGCGCCAAGACGAATCGGGTGCTGGCCGGCGTAATCGTGGTGGGATTCATCCTCAGTTTTTTCGTTCCCAGCACGACGGCTCGCGTGTCCTGCATGGTGCCGATCGTGATGGGCATCATCCTCGCATTTGGCGTTCACCTGAAAAGCAGGTTCGCCGGCGTGATGATGATTGCCACAGCGCAGACTGCCAGTCTCTGGAACGTGGGTATCAAGACAGCTGCGGCACAAAACATGATCGCTGTAGGCCATATCGAGAAGATGCTGGGCACCACGATCACCTGGCCAGCCTGGTTCATCGCCGCCGCGCCTTTCTCGGCGATCATGTCGGTGATCTTGTATTACGTTTTGCTGAAAACAATGCCTCCCGAAACCGACGAAGTTGGCGGCGGGAAGGAGGCCATCGCCCGAGCGCTCGCCGAGCTGGGACCGATGACGGCGAACGAGAAGAAGCTGTTGTTGATGTCACTGGTGCTGTTGTTCTTCTGGTCCACGGAAAAGATTCTCCATCCGTTCGATACCAGCTCGACCACCATTGCGATGGTCGCAATCATGCTGCTGCCGAAAGTGGGCGTGATGAGCTGGAAGGATGCTCAGCCGAGGATCGGCTGGGGCACACTCGTCCTTTTCGGCGTGGGCATCAGTTTGGGCTCGGCGCTGCTCGCTACCAAGGCGGCAGCGTGGCTCGCCAAGATCATCGTCAACTTGTTCGGGATCCAGACGATGCCAGCTCTCGTCATTCTGGCGGTATTGGCCGCCTTCTTGATCCTGATCCATCTGGGCTTCGCCAGCGCCACGGCTTTGGCCGCAGCCATGATTCCGATCATCATCTCCGTCCTGCAGAGCGTGAAGACACCCGCCGCCAGCCTGGTTGGGATGACGATGATCCTCCAATATGTCGTGAGTTTCGGCTTCATTCTTCCAGTCAATGCGCCCCAGAACATGGTGGCATATGGAACGGATACGTTTGAAGTGCGCGACTTCGTACGCACCGGCGTCCCGCTGACCATCGTTGCCTATCTTCTGGTGATGGTATTCGGGGCGACGTACTGGAAGTGGTTGGGGCTCGTGTAGCTGGGCTCAGCGCCGACGAGCCATCTTCCGAACGATCAGCGCTTGCACAATTCCGACGGCGGCCGACGCACCCCAATAAAGTGCGAGCCCCGATGCGAGCTTCCACAGAATGAACACCGTAATACACGCGGAAAGCACCGATGAAATCAGTTTGACATTGATCGCAGCGTTGGGCTGAAGCACACCCGGGACTGCTGCCAACCCGGCAACGAGAAAGATGAGGAGGAAATCTGGCCGAGCGAGATCTCGTATCCAGAAGAATACCCCTCCTGAAGAAAGACCCCGCTGAATCGCTGAGTACAATGCGCCAAATACCGGAAACTGTACGAGGGCACTGAGAAGCGCGCTCTTGGGGATCGGAGTCACGCCATGCTTTCGGTAGATTGCCAAGGTTTTCTGCTGAAAGCGCTCTGGATTGGAGCCATACTTCGCTCGTATTCGGTCGAGCTCCGGGCGAAGTGCCTCGAGCTTTTCGCGGCCTTGATGCGCTCGGACGCCCAGCCGAACCATCCAAGGTAAAAGGGCGAGGCGAACGGCAAAGGAGACAGAAAGAATCGCGAGTGCGAGGTTCCCGCCATACGCTCCCGCGAGGCTGGTGATTGCTACCAACACCAGGTCGACAAACGCATTCCAAAGCTCGATCATTGTCCGTCCCTCGGGATGCTCTCCTCTATAGTCCCGGGCGGTCCCGGCCGCCAACTGAACCACCACGAGCGCTTCGATCTGCGATAGAACGAAGCTTTGCGCTCAGCTGCCTGCAAGGTTCCACCAAAACCGGTCACTTCACGGTGAATGCCGAGAGCCGATCCTCGGCGGCGACATAGATTCGCCCTTTAGCGGCCATCGGGGCCGTGAAATGCGTGACCTCACCCAACTCATCGGTGACCGCGATCAATGCTCCGGTATCGCCGTCAAAGCCAAACAGTCGATTGTCGATCTCCGCCCCCACTGCCCAGACGATTGACTCCGACATTCCATCGGTGTTCGTCACCATGGTCGAGCCATAGCCAGGTGCGCTGGCGCACCATATGGGCGAAATGGTCAGCGGCGAGGTGGGATTGATCCGGATGGTGATGATGTTCTCGAGCACGGAACAGGCGACTCCGCCATAGCTGGAGAAGGTCACGAATGTTCCATTCGCGGTTGAAAACGCGGAAGGAGCAGTCACGGCGCCACCTGAAACAAGCTCCGCCAAGAGAGCGCCACCCAGCCCTCCGAGATTCGATCGATCTACGACGTAGAATTTCCCGTCCTTCCCAATCGCCACCGCGAGCTCGGACGGATTGCCCTTGGGCAAATCGACCAGAATCACCCCGCTTCCGCCGAGATCGACATCTCCCTCATCGAGCGTGAACCAGTCGAGCGGCGCGTAGTAGTCGGCGGGCAAGCCACTGAATGTCGGCCCATCGTCCAGGCGAAGGACGCCCTCGCTCCCCATCCATTTCGGCACGTCTGCTCCGTTTCCCGTGGCTACAAAAAGCGAAATGGCATCCGTGGCCACCCCACTCGGCCCCCAGATTCCGGCGCCCGCGACCGCTGTGCTCCATGCCAGGGCGTCGGAGGGATCAAGCGTGGAAATGCTCACCAACCAGCCGCGATAGTCCGCGCAGTCGCCGGCATGACCACCGTAGGGGATGTAGACCCGGCCGTTGAGAATGGTTAGGGCACCGCGCTGGTTTTGCACGATGTCGCGAAAACCGGGCACCAACGCACCGACGTCCGCCGGCCAACCGGGCACCGTGCTTCCATCCTCCAGGGACAAGGCATAGACCAGATGCCGTCCGAAACGAGCATCATCCGGTGTTGCAAGGTCGAAATAGATCTGTTGGGTGGACTGATCGATGATCGGCGTGCCGGTAATGCCAATCGGATCCATGTTGCCACACGGCCCGATGGCATCGACCAGCCTTTGCTGTGGCAAAGGAGGGTCCAGCTGTCGCCTCCAAATCAGCGCTCCGGTCGATGCGTCAATCGCAGACACTTGATTGAGCTCGGTCGCCACCAACACCAGATCGGGCCCAGCTCCCCGCCGATCTACGAACAGCGGCTGTGCATTGACGGCTCCTTCCAATGCCGTGGTGAAGTCCAGATGAATTCCTGAAGCGGCCTTTCGAGTGAAGGATGGATGCGTGTAAACGCCGGTCCGCACCGGACCATTGTGGTGCTCGAGAACGGAATAGTCGGCTGTTCCTTGACCGCCGTTGTCGCCCAGGTTTTCGCCCGGCAACTTCCGCGCCCCACAAGTTGCCAACATAAGCGCCGCAAGAAAACTCAGACGACTGAATTGATAACAATCTCTTGTCCTCACGAGCCGCCCCCTTGATCGAGTTGTCCATCCGTGCGCATCGCATAGCCTCATCTCAGCTACTTCGTGTCAAGCGGCTTACAGAGGGGAAGTCGCCGATCCGACGGGCCACGCAACCCAATTCACCCCGTTCAGCCCGAGCGTAGTGCCGCAGGCACGGAGTCGAGGGCGGTAACCGGCGCCCCCTCGACTTCGCGACTGGCGTCGCTACGCTCGGGGTGAGCGGGGCGACGCTGACTACTTGAGCGAGATCACGCCGCAGTCGTGAAACTCTTCGAGCATCGGCTTGAGAATCTCGCGCGCGAGATTCACGCCGTCCAGGCTCGCGTTGATTTGGAGCTCCCGTCCAGTCTCCCCCACGATGCGCAGACCGTCGTCGAGCGAGAGCTGACTTCCTTCGACCTGCGCGTCGGGGGAGACCGTAATCCTCCCTCCAATCGCAACAACGCTGCCGGTGACCCGAGCACCCGCCTCGACGATGACCGATCCATGGAGAGCGATGGCTTGTTTCACGCGCGCGCCGCGGCGCACGTATACATTCCCTTCGACCGCGATGGCGTCCTCCACGTGGTCGCCCGCTTCGACGATCACATCCTTGCCCTTGGCAACGCGGTCGTACTTCTTGGCCTCGATGATGCAACGGTCGGGCACCGGAGCCCCCGCCCCTGCGTCCTGTGCGGAGGCACTCAGGACGGCCAGGCAGACCAGAGGAAGCGGAACATTGCGCATGGTACCCTCTGGCCTCGATGTACGCCGGCCGGGTGGAGCGATTGCCTGGGCCAGCGACGGGTGCGCGATCTCCGTGACAATCGCGACGTTGAACTGTGATGAAAACGTGACTCGTCCGGGATCCGCGGCCGTGTAAAGAGGCTGCGTCATCTACAGGGGGAACCATGACAAAGCTTATCTCGGGCGCTCTCACGCTTCTGATCCTGGTGGGGTGCAGCAACCTCGACCGCGCGCCGATCTCGGTGGAGCAGTTGCTGAACGACGAGGAGTTCCAGCAGGACAGCCAGCCGCGCCACGCGTCTTTCTCCTTCGTCGTGATCGGCTGCAATCGGGTGGACGCTGCGGATGTGTCCGAGGACAACCCGAGCACGGCCAACACCGAGCAGCTTCTGCGGACCTTTCGCGAGATCGCCCAGCTGCGACCGCTTCCGGAATTCCTTTTCTTCGCGGGCGACATGGTCTTCGGGTACACCTCCGACGCGCAGGTCGTCGAACGACAGCTCGTCGCCTGGCGCGCCCTCTACGAATCGTCACCGCTGCCCGACTTAGGCGTTCAGCTGGTGGCCATTCCGGGGAACCACGAGGTTCAGGACGGTCCCGCCAGCCCGCACTTCGCATACAGAGCGGCCGAAGAAGTCTGGTTGCGCGTGATGGCGCCGTATATCTGGGGCGCCAACGGCCCTGCCGCCGGTGGAGACGACGCGCTGGATACGGATCAGAGCATGCTCACGTACTCCTTCGACCATCTGGGCAGCCATTTCGTGATCCTGAATACCGACCCGGTCGGTCGCGACTGGACGGTTCCCACCCGCTGGGTGGCCCAGGATATTGCGGCCGCAGTCAACGCCCAGGCGCGCCACATCTTCGCCATCGGACACAAGCCGGCCTTTCCCTGGCCGGAAGTACCGCTCGATGGTCTGTCCAGAGACGAGATGAGGCGCGACGAATTCTGGTCCTCGATGGAGGTCAACCGGGCCGAAGCGATGTTTTCGGCGCATAACCATCTGTGGTTCAAGCAGCGCCCGCACGCCGATGGCACCTGGATGGTCATCGCTGGAAATGGCGGAAGCAAGCTCGAGACGGGAGTTCCAGTGGATGATCAGTACTACGGGTTCACCTGGGTGCGCATCGGGCGACGCAGTCGCGTGGTCGCCTTGAGCTTTGGGCGAGATGTTCCGGCGGAAGGTTATCTGGCAGCTTCTGACGCGTACCCCACGTCCGTGCGCGATTGGGTCGACGTCACCTGGCGTCGCCATGAGCAACACCACCAGGACGAGCGAAACTGAGCGCCAGGTAGACGCGATCTGTAGCATCTCCGTGTTTCGTCCGCGCCCGCTGGCGGCACACCGCGACGCTGCTAGAGACAAATGGTACTGATCGCCCGCGGGCGCGGAGTGAACGGTGTCGAGCTCAGCACCTCGGAGCTCTTCGACGCTACCTCAAACCCCACAGGGGAACGGCGAGCAGGTCGACGTCCTCCAGGCCCTTGATCCGCAAATCGCTCATGCCGCCGAGCTAGCACAGGAACGCTGGGAGATCGAAACGGCGGGGCAGGCGTATCGGAACAGCCAGACCTCGGTAATGTTCCGCGAAGTTACAGCGCCCCAGAAGTCGCGAGGAAGCTTCGCAGCGCGGCATTGGATGCCTCGGGCGCCTCGATCATCGGGAAATGGCCGCAGCGGGGAAACACCACCAACTTGCCGCTGAGATCGGCGGCGAGCTGTTGACCAAAGGGGACACCTGAAATCGAATCCTTCTCACCCCACAGGACGAGCGCTGGCATCCGCAGCGTCGCGTAGCGAGTTTGTTGTATGGCGAAGTGCATTCCGCGCAGGGTAGCCAGTGCCGCTGCCCGGGCGCCGGGTCGGTCCATCCTCCGCTTCGCGGCATAGACAAACCTCGGAGTCACATGGCCGGGGTCGTGGAATCCGAGCGCCACCTGACTGTCGAGCCAGCTATGGTCGTAGAAGCGGAACAGCGCTTCCCCGACGCCGGCAGCGCGCCACCAGCGGAAAAGGAACGAGAGCTGCGCCTCGTAGACCCAGGCATCGTAGAGCACCAGCCGGCTGGTCCGCTCGGGCGCCGAGAGCGCCATGGCCAGCGCCACCGACGCGCCCCAGGAGTGCCCCACCAGCGAGGCTCGCTCGATGCCGCGCTTCGCGAGCAGCGCCCAGACCAGCTGCGCTTGCGCGCCGGGTGAGTAATCTCCCTCGGGACGATCGCTCCAACCAAAGCCCTTGAGGTCCACCGCCAGCACGCGGTGACCCTGGGCGAGCTCGGGGACGACGCGGTTCCAAACCTCTAGCGAAGAGGCGAACCCATGCAGGAGAACCACCGGCGACCCCGAGCCGATGTCGACATAGTGCAATCGCGCACCGCCGACTTTTTCGAAGGTGGCGTTGGCCGGCTCGCCGGGCAATGGACCCGTGTAGAAGTCCATCCGCCGCTCCCAGAGCGGTGTGGGCCAGAATGCGGATTCAGTCCGTGGTTCGATCCTCATATCGAAGCTCGGCGGCGCCCTGGTGTGCCCTTCTGCGCTCATCATCCACGGCCGTGAAACAACCCGCGCTGAATGAGTCGGACGGGGAGCACCGTCGTGGCGTTTTATAGCGCGGTTGCAAGGGAGGCGTGAATACACCGAAATCGGTTCGCATCCGACACGGGATTCTAAGTTCGACTCCGACAAAGTGCAGGTGAGCACACCTGTTCGCGCTGCATCGTACTGAAATCGCTACAGATGATAGATGGATAGCCGGACCTGACACGTCTGGTGTCGGACGGGTGTGCGTCGGAAAAATTCGCTCCGGGTGCCCGCGCGGAGCAAGACCGTTCCACGCGCCAGCCTACGCTCTCGGTGAGAATCATGCCGCGCGTGAAACGGGTCGTCCGTAGAGAGCAGGCGCGGGCTCGATGGGGTTCAGCCCGAGCGCAGTGCCGCAGACGCGTCGTCGAACACGTCGTCCGTCTCAATGAAACATGAAACATTGAATCATCGAGGCGCTTTGCCTTGCTCTTCGGGGCCTCCTTCCCACCGCGGTTTCCACCCCCCAGGGCGGTGGGTCGAACCCTCAGGTGGGGTTTGGGTCCCTCGCGTCAGTGACTTGATTTCCGAGGATTTCGCCTCGCGAACGCGCGGTATCGGCCTTGCTCCATCCCCTCTCATGTCTCTGGGAGCTCTCCTCTATATAGGTGGTTGCCGCGCGAAGCAGGTGGCTTGCATTTCCCTGGTTTTGACCCTGACGTGGATGGGGTCGGCGCTCGCCGCCTCGCATCCACCGGGTGTGGTCTATCCCCTTCACGGAGCGGAAATTCAGCCATCCGGTCTCGCCCAGCCTCTTCCGTCGACGCGGCGATACGTCCTGGTCTGGAAGGATCAACTGATTCCGGACGGCTTGACCGAAGCACAAAAACTCTGGGTGGTGACACATTTCGTAGGCACGCAGAAGTTGTTTCAGCGGCAGATCGACGATTACCGCACGCGAAATCCCAACTTCCTGATGCTCGTCTACCACCTCGCCTACGGTCTGAACGGGGCGGACCAACTCAATCCCGTCGGCAATATCACCGGACCCAACACCTTCGGCCAGGAGGACACGGATACCTTCACGCCGTGGATGACGAGCCATGGGATCCAGCGCGAGCTTGCGTATCAACACAGCACCTCGCCCGGTATGCCGGCGAATCGGGTGTCTTATCCCGATCCGTTCTGGCTGATGGACATCGGCTCGACGCAGTGGCGTTCCTATTTGTTTGAGACGCTGCTCACCTGGCAGGGCTGGGCATCGGCGAAAGCCACCGGCGCGTTTCTCGACGTCGCGTTTCCGCCGTGGTTCGGCTATCAGCCGAATCAGTGGTGGACCGAGCCGGCCGGCGGCTCATCGCGCGACGCCCTCTCGAGCTGGTGGCGCCCTCGAGCAACGTCCTACTTCAACGCAATGCGCGCGGCCTTCGCTCCGGACGGGACACACCCTCGCTATCTGGTGATTCCCAATCCAGATGCCCTGGTCGACTCCAACGATGAGCCGGACTGGCTCCAGGCGACGGACGGCGTGTTCACGGAGAATTGGCAGGCGGCCGCCGCCAACCCTGGAGACTGGAACCTTTCGTGCCGGCGGATTCTTCAATACGTCACCAGCCAGGGCAAGGTGTGGATGGCCGATGTCTCAGCGGAGGCGAGCGATCTGGCTCAGCCCACGCGCGAGCTGTTGATTGGCAGCTACCTGCTGCTGCGCAACGGAACCAGCTACATCATGTTTGGGAATGCGCTCGCCTGGTATCCGGAGTACGAGATCGATTTGGGCGCATACCTCGCCGAGCCTCCTTCCGATCTCGAAGCGCTGCGTGTAGCAGGCAGCGGCGGTTCGGTAGGTGGCCTGTACGAGCGGCTCTACGCGCGCGGGGTTGTGTTGGTCAACTCGTCCAACAGCAATTTGAATTACGCCCTCACTGCGCCGATGAAGAAGGCGCAGTGGTCGGGCGGCGGGCAGGTCGACTCGAATGGCAATCCTCCCAATTTCTCTTTGGGCTACTCGACCGACGTGCTGCCCGGGACGCTCACGGTGCCGGCGCTCTCGGTGGTGGTGCTTCGAGATCCCGCCGGCGCGCCTCCGCCCGGCGATGAAGGCAATTCTTCCGACGGCGGGACAACGTCAGATGGCGGGACAGTGCCAGACGGTGGAACGAATGGCGACGGCGGGCCCGGAGGCGGTGGAGCAGACGGCGGCGGATCGGCTGCGGATGGCGGTTCCAATGGAAGGAATTCAACGCGAATCGAGTTTTTCGGCTGTAGCTCTCCAGCGTCCGAGGGAGCGGGGGATTCATCACTCTGGCTGCTGATGTTGCTGGCCCTTTACGTTGTCTGGCTCAACCGCAGAGCATCGTCGCGACGGTGAGCTTACCAGTTAGCGACAAATCGGCGCGAACAAAAGACCGTCGTCCATCCGTGTTAACGGTGACTTCGAGCATGTTTAATTTTGCGACTAACCACCGATTGTGGTTCCCGAATACTCTCACGCGTGGAACGTTCGACTGAAGGTGAAGCCACGCGCATCCCTCAGTCGCTAATCAGCGTAATGCTGATATCCACCTGGGACGCCGGCGCACGGGACCTGTGAAGACTTAGGTGCCCTCGCGGCACCGAAACCACACACACTTCGCCGGAAAGCTTCCTAAACAACCGCCGGTCAACGCCGCCGCGCCTCCTGAAACGTCGCTTCGAGCTGCACCTCTTTGCCATCGCGCAGGACTGAGACCCTCACCGTCTCGCCGGGCTTGGATGACTCGAGCACGTACATCAAATCCTCCACGCTGCCGATCGAATGGTTGCCTATGCGCACCAGGATGTCGCCGCGCTGCATACCGGCGAGCTCGGCTGCGCCGCCGGGGCGGACTCCGGAGAGCAGCATTCCTTTTTGACCTTTCGGTGGGCCGCCGTAATCGGGAACGGTGCCCAGCGAGGCGCCGAAGCTGCGGCGATCTCCGCGAGGCGCGGGCGAGGGCACCCGACGCAAGGTGAGGCGCTCTTCGCGTCCGGCCACCGCTTGAGTTACGCCAGCGACAATCTGCGCCACCTGCGCGGCGCCGGCGGCGTTGATGCGCTCGGGAATGTCGCTCGGCTTGTGATAGTCGGAATGCGCCCCGGTGAAAAAGTGAAGCACCGGGACGCCCGCGCCGTAAAACGGCGTCTGATCGCTCGGCCCGTAGCCATCGCCGCCGAGGGCGCAGTCGACGCGCGCCGCGGCGCAAGCGGCGTTCACTACCTCCGGCCATTCCGCCGCCGACTCGGACCCGAGCACGCTGAGGCGGTTCTGGCGCAAGCGCCCGACCATGTCCAGGTTGAGCATCGCCACCGCGCCTTCGGTTGCGGCGGAGCGCGCGAAATAGGACGAGCCGAGCACACCGCTCTCCTCGCCAGAAAAAGCCGCGACGATCACGTCGCGCCGCAGCTCGCCCGAGCGCGCGGCGAGAGCACCCGCGGCTTCGAGAATAGCCGCCACGCCGCTCGCATTGTCGTCGGCGCCCGGATGAACCTCGGCGCGATCGGGCGCGAGCGAAAACCGGCCGCCCATCCCCAGATGGTCATAGTGCGCGCCGATCACGATCGTTCCCGGGAGTTTGTCTTTGGCGCCCGCCGGAATGCGCCCCACCACGTTGAAGGATGGCCGCCGCTCGACCCTGAGCGCGATGGACAGCCGCGCCGGAACGGTTTTACCCGCGACAAGCAGCGGCATCGCGCGCTCGAGAGCGGCGCGCTTGACGACCGCAACCGGAATGCCGGCGTCGGTTCCCTCGGGCTCGGGCTCGGGCAAGCGCGCTTCCGGCGGCGGCTGCGAGATGTCGGGCCAGTCGACTACCAGCAACCCCTTGGCGCCGTGCTCTTTTGCGACCCATGCTTTGTATCGCAGATCGCCGAAGCGGCGCTGCGCCTCGGTGGAAGAGAACTTCGCGTCGTTCTCCGGGACGAAACGGCGCACCAACGCGATCTTTCCCTTCACCTTCAGGCGGGCGTAATCGTCGCGGCCCAGGCCAGTGTTCGAGATCCCATATCCGGCGAGCACCAGCGGCTTATCGACGACGGCCGAGCTGGAGAAGCCAGGCGAGGTGAACGCATCCGGCGCAAGCGCAACGCCGCCGATGGACACTGCGCTCGAGGGCTCCAGGCGAACCGAGACGGGAACATCGAAGGCCTGGCGATAACCACCCGCGTCGCCGCCGGGCGAAAGTCCCAGCTCGCGCATGCGCTGCTCCAGGTACGCGCCGGCAGCCTCCAGCCCCCCGGTGCCAATTCCGCGTCCCTCGCGCCGCGGGTCCGCCAGCCACAGCACGTCGGAGCGGATGCGATCAGGCGAGCGGGCCTCGGCTCGCGAGGGCGCATCGACCCAGCGCGCGACGTAGACGTCGGTCTCGTGAGCTCCGGGCGGAAAGGCCCGGTTCGAGGAAAAAGCGAGCCGCTTGCCGTCGGGTGAAAACATCGGGAAGCCATCGAAGCCTGGCGCAAACGTGATGCGCTCGAGCCGGGTGCCATCCACGTTCACGGCCCACAGATCGAACTCGCGCCCCTTCGGGTCGCCGTAATTGGAGGAGAAGATCACGCGCTTGCCGTCGGGGAAAAAGAAGGGCGCGAACGATGCGGCGCCGAGATAGGTGACTTGCTGCGCGTCAGAGCCGTCGGCGTTGGCCACCCAGATTTCCAGCTTGCTCGGCTTGACCAGACCCTGCGCGAGCAGCCGCCGGTATTCGTCCAACTCGGCTCCCGGCGTGGGCCGCGAGGCGCGCCAGACGATCTTGCTGCAGTCTGCGTTGAAGAACGCGCCGCCGTCGTAGCCCAGCGTATCCGTGAGGCGCCGGACGTTCTTACCGTCCGCATCCATCCGGTACAGGTCGAGGTCGCCGTCGCGCACCGAGGTGAAAACAATTGATCCGTCCTTGGCACAGACGGTTCCCTCTGCGTCGTAGCCCGGCGTATCGGTGAGGCGAACGAGCCCGGTCCCATCGGCGCGCGCCCGGAAGATTTCGTAGTCCTTGTAGACCGCCCATACATAGCCCTGGCTCATGTCCGGTCGCGGCGGGCACGCGTCGCCGCCGAGGTGAGTTGAGGCGTAGATGAGATCCTGGTTGCCCGGCAGAAAATGCGCGCACGTCGTCGCGCCCTTGCCGCTGGAGAGGAGCACCGGCGTGCCTCCCTCGGCGCTCATCCGATAAATCCGATCGCATTGTTCACCGGGACGACGGGCCTGGAACGAGAGTTGCGCGCCATCGAATGACCAGTAGGCCTCTGCATTCTGCCCCCCGAAGGTCAGGCGGTGGAGGTCTGCCAGATGCACCTCTTCGGGAAGCGCGTGGACGACCGGCTTCTGCGGCCCCGCGCACGCCACGGCGCCGCCGACGAGCAGAAGGAGCAGGATTATTCGCATCACGTCTGTATCACCTACGCCGCCAGGCCGAGGCAAGTGCAACCGGCGAACGCCATCGCCACCCAGGTTTGGCGACGTTCGTCGTCGGCCGCAAGGCGCACGCTATTTGCCGTAGGCCCGCGACTCCATCCCGTGTCGAAAGGCGATGCTGATCCTCGGCCCCGCGTGCGCCACTCGGGGAACGCTGTGCTCCCATTTGCGCTGCGCCTTCCCGCCGGTCACGAACAGATCGCCTTCGCCGAGCGAGAAGGCGCTCGACTTGCCTCCTCCCTTCGGTCGCAAGAGCAACCTGCGCCGTTCTCCCAGCGAGACCAGCGCGACCACCGGCTCGGCGATCTCCTTTCGAATTTTGTCTCCGTGCCAGGCCACGGCATCCTGGCCATCGCGATACAAATTGAAACCTGCGGAGTCAAAGAAGACACCGTATCTGGCGGACAAAGACAAGCGCATTTCTTCCAACAGCACTGGCTCGAGTGAAACGCCCGACTGGAGATTCCAGTAAGCGGTGAGGCGCGGCTCGAGCACCCTCTTCTCGTACATCCAGCGCGTTCGTTGGGCCCATTTCCGCGTCCGGAAAATCTCCTCGAACAGGCGCCCCGACCCGCGCACCCAACCCGGCGCCCAATCCACCCAGGAGTCCTCATCGAGCTTGCGTCGTTCCACCGCCGCGAATGACGAATCAAACGACGGTTCGGTCTCCTCGAACAGGCTCTGTTGAAGCGGAATCTGAGACGGCTCGGACACAATCCCTTCTAACCGAGCGGCGCGCTCGCTGCCGCGTTCCAGCACAGCCATCGTCGCATCGAGACGTTCTCGGTCTCGAAGGGGCCAGGAGGGAGGGCGGCGAGCGGACATCTCGGCCTGGCCGATCTCGCTTTGGAGGTTCCAGACCTCGCTGCGGCGAGCAATCAGATAAGCGAAGCCAGAGCGTCGGTCGCGCGGTCGAGTATCAGCGCACGGCGGACCGTGGAGAATGAGCGAAGCTCTCGCGAATCACTGTTGCAAGCGACGACGGATGTTGGCTACGTCTTGCGCGAGTTGGATCGGCTGCGGGGCAGGAATTGACGATGTTCTTAGGGACGCTCGAGCGCCCGAGACATCCAGACTACTCAGCTAGCGATCATCTTGGTTCTCATCATCGCCGGCGCCATGGTGGTGTCCGCTTACATCGAATATCTGATTCACCGGCGAGGGACCGAACGAGGCGAAGGGAATGACTCCAGTCTGGTTCACGCCTCGCCTGGACCAATCGCAAACGCCATTCGGAAAAATGCGCTGCAAGCCTTGCAGCTCGGCCCCCGTGAATGAAACGGCATAGTCGTTGGCGTCGATGGGCTTCAAGCGACACTTGAACTTGTTGGCCGCCAGTGGGCCTCCTGCGACCTTGCGTGGGAACGAGAACGATGGCCAGAGCGCGTTGCAGGTCGAATTCGGTAGACTGCTCCAGGTCTGCGGCTCGGCAATGAATTGAGGATTCAGCTCCTTGGTCCAGCATCCGTCCACCAGATCCGCCGGTCTGTTTCGAATCACTTTCTGGCGCAAGGGGATATGGGAGGAGTCGGCCTTGATCGCCTCCACCCATCTGATGAATGCGGCCCAGCTTTGGGTGGTGACTGCGGCAGCCAACGCTGCGGACTCGGGGGTTGGATTGGACAATTCGGCAAAGTTCGGGCCGCCGCGCCACATCACGTGGTTGGCGGCATCGCCATTCGCCTCAATCATCCTCTCGCGCACTGCGAAGTGATACCACTGATAATGATAAATCACGTCTTCATCGAACAAGAGCGAAGTATCGAAGACGGGGATGGAAGCCAATCCGCCACCGCCGCCCAAGCTGATCGCGCTTTGTTGCATTCGCCTGATCGCTCCCAGGTCGCCGACCGACCGTGCCGCGACGTAGTTGGCGTCGTGATCGTAGCCCCCGATGCGCTCGTTCAGGTTGAGGAACTGGGTGGTGGTGATAGTGCCCGCGTTCAGAGCGTCGAGGCCATATTGCACTCCCGAATTATCGAACGGGCGAAGCGCAAACCCGGTGCGCCGATCGATGCCATAGACGTTCCGCGCCACGTCGAAGATGGTCGGGCGTGCTCCGCCCGGATGGGCAATCGGGTCGTAACGCAGCCCCATCGGGACGACCGGATTCCAGACCGCAGAACTGTAGCCGGCTACGTCAACCCGACCTGGGACCGGATCCGTCCGCTGCGATTGATTGGCGGCATCGAACCAGGCCTGGATGCCCTTGTAGCCGGATACTGCAACTTTTTGCTCGTCGGTGAAGCCGGTAGGGTCAGTGACCGTGAAGTAGTGCGTCAGCAAGTGCCCATCCAAACCGCTATACGCGATCGAAAGCGCATCGGGAAAAGTGGCGCCGATGAGAACGCCATCAAACAGGCCCGGGAATTCATCAGCGATCTGCAGGCTGGTATAGGCGCCGCCGGAGCCACCGGTGCTTACTGTGAACAAGGGTACCCCGAAGGTCTTGATGAAATGCTCTTTGCCCATCATCGCGGTTTCACCGGCGAGAAACGCGTTGCAACTGTTGGTCGGGTGATTGAGCGAATTGATGAACAGCGCGTAGCCTTCTCCGAGCCGCAGCGGATCTAGGATGTCCGCGCCTTGCGCGCCGCCTTGAATGTACCAACCGCCCGGGCATCCGGCGCCATGCAGTGCGATCAGGCGTTTGTTCCAGCCCCTTGGCGGTGAGAATGGAGTGGGAGAGAGATCGGAAGTCGGATCGTGCAGGATTGCATTTTGATATATGCCGCGATTCATGGTGCCGGTCTCGACGCGCACGACAAAAGGAACGGTTATTCCCTCCAGAGTGGTGGTCATTGAAACATCGGAGGGAAGCTCGGTCAGGCTGGGCAGCGGTCGGAATGATCCGCCGCCTGTCGACATGTAGATGTAATTGATTCTGGTCGAAGCCGAGCAATTCGCATCGAGTGATGGGCCGAGCGTGGTGCCGTCGGGAAGTATGAAGCTCTCGGTCTGGCAGATGAATGGCTGCAGATACGGTCCGGAAACGATCGGACCCGTGATCGGATAATTGGTGAGTCGCATGGTCGCCAGCGAGCGATGATGTCTCCCGAGAACCTGGATGAGGTTGCGACCGAGCCGCATCCCATCGACGAGGCCTTTCAGCGCGCGGGCAGCGCTGTCCGCATGAAAGACCGAGGTGACGTCCCTTCCGTTGAGAGTCACGCGCAAATCGTCCAGGGTGACGTGGCGGGACAGATCGATCTGCACAAGCGCGTCGCCGCCGCTGACCAGGTACGGCCGCGACGACAGCGTGTGGATTCGGACTTCGTCGGACTGTCCAGTGTCCTCTTCCCCTTCCTGGGAAGCCGCGCGCGCCATGGCGAATGGCACAAGCCAGACAAGCAGAATACGGGTGGGGATCGACAGGAGGTGAGCGGTTCCAGTTCTGCCTCGATTGAAGTGGTGATTCATTTCAGTGCCCCCTTTTCTCAGCTGCGATTGGATTGATGCTATTCCCGCACGCCGCCGGCTCTTACGCTCCCATTGGGATGGGTCAACAGCCGTTGATTGAGGACCGAGGCTGGCGTTCAGATCAGGACAGCGCCGCGGGTTCCGGGGGACAGCCCACTTGGGTTGCAGCCTCGTAATTCCTGAGGGTTTTCAAGCGACCACGAAGCGATGAGCCGTTTTGCCTCCGAATTACGCTCTTACAGATAGGAGGCTCAAACGGAGGATTGCGATGAGCTCGATCAGCGCGTGCCCTCGAACCCTGGCGTTTTTGGCGATCTGTCTGCTCTCGAGCGCAGCGCGTGGGGCCGGTCACGACAACCTGAGATATTACTCGGTGAACGGCATCGGCTTGAGCGCATCGGCGCAGGACACTGGCCGACGAAACGTGGCCCTGCGCTGGAGCGTGCTTCCGCCGACGATCGGCAACGGCGCGCCCGGTGCCGAGCTCTCCGCCAGCATCTCGCGCCGGCTGGGACACGTGACGATTCAGCTCAATGCCGCCGCGGGGTTGAGCGGAGAGCGGCGGCTGGTTTCCTTCGGCGGCGTCATTCTGGAAGGCCCTGCTCGCTGGGTCGTTCGACCCGTCTCGGAGATCTACGCTGAGTCTGATTTGTTTGGAGCGACCGAGCTATCGGCTCTTCTCGGAATGGCATGCCGCATTCGCGACAACCTGTCCGCGAACGCCGGATTCCGTCTGTCGCAGCTCAACCAACCGGATTTCTCTGGCAATGTCGCCGAAGTCCGGGCTGGCTTGACCTGGCTGTTCTAGGCAGACCGCAGTGCGTCGAGCTCGCGCTCGATTCGGGAGCGCATCACGTTCGGAACTCGCTCGGCAACTTCCAATGCGTCCTGGAATGCTTGGCGGGCAACATCGTGGAGGCCCTGCCGCTGAGCCGCCCGAGCGCGCATCTCCAGAACTTCGATGAGGTCCTGCCCGGTCAAGCAGCTCGACGCCTGCGCTCGCAGCGCTTCCCATTCGCGCTCCCGCGCGTCCTGAGTGGCCAGATCCACCATCGCGTAGAAGACCTCCTCGCTGGGGAGCAACTCGAATTCTCGGTCATCTCGCGCTCGGGCGCGGGACTGTCGCTCTCGTACATGGTCGAGAATGCCCCTTGCCTCGGCCGCCTTTCCGGAAGCTGCAAGGACTCGGGCCAACAGCAAGGCGGACTCGGGCCGCGCTGCTTCCCCCAAACGTCGTTTATCGATTTCCACCGCGCGGCGCGCGTGTTTTTCCGCTTCCTCAAACTCGTTGAGCCACCGTAGGTAGAGCCCGAGGTAAAAGTGGGCCTGCTGCTCCATTCGGCCGTTGCCCATTTCGCGTGAAATGGCGAGCAAGCGCTGGAGGTCTGCAATGAGCCGCTCTTTGTCATTGCGGCATGTCCACAGCATGAAGCGGTTCGCTACTGCGGCACCTAGATGCAGCTTATCTCCTCGGCTTTCGCACATCGGAATAACACGCTCGAATGCACGCTCGGCCTCCTCGAGACGACCGAGCGTTGCCAGCACGTAGCCGCTTAGCAAAAGAGAGATGACGTACGTTTCGTACCCGGTGTCGCCGAGCGGCTCGGATTTATCCGCTGCCTTGATGTAGAGTTCCGCGGCTTCTTCGTCGTGGTTGAAGCGCATGCATGAGCGGCCCAGGCCCATCAGGAGTCTTGCCTCGATCAGCAGGGTTCTTCTATCCCCTGCGATCTCATTCGCCTGGTTAACCAGCTCTCTAGACTTGCGGTATTCCTCGGCCCAATCCAATGCGGTGGCCTCGTCCAGCAAGATTTCCACTTCCGCAGCAGAGTCGCCGAGCTGATGAGCCCATTGTCTTGCCGAGTCGAAGTCCTGGCAGGCATCTCCGTAGCGACCGAGCCGGTACCGCATCAGACCTCGACCTCTTAAGGCGGAGAAACGTCTCGCGTCTGCGTCCGAGCCCATCTGCTCGAGCGCCTGGCCATACATCGACTCGGCCTCGAGGTACGCGTGCCGAGACTGAGCGTGCTGCGCCAGCGTAAGGAAGGAATCCGATGCTACGTCGCGCAGCCCGACCTGCGCAGCGTGGAAAGCGAGCCGTGATAAGCGTTGATGCTCCGGAAGTACGCAACCGTCTCGGTAGAAGCGAAATGCAGCGTAGTGAATCGGCTGGCGCATCGACTCAGGAACAGACTTGTAGACGGCGTCTCGGACGAGCGCGTGGCGGAAGCTCAACTGTCCGCGGCGCCTCGGAAGAAGAACGCCTTTCGACACGAGCCGCTCTGTTCCCACTGAGGCGTCGAGGGGAAATGCACCCGCTTCGCCCTGCCGCTCAAGCTCTCCCAGCACGCCCTTGATTTCCTCGGGGGAGAATTCTGTTCCCAAAAGCGCGGCCAGCCGTGCATGCGAGGCCAAGTCTACAGGGAGCGCATTGAGCTCGCGCGCCGCAAGCCACTCCACGATCGGAAGGTCGGGGAGAATGTCCAACTCCTCCGTTGCGAGGTACCAAGTGCCCGTCCGCACGTTTTGACGTATCAGCCCCCTACTTTTCAGTCCACGGACCAGCTCCACCATTTGCAGCGGGATACCATGTGTTCTCTCTACGAGGATCTGGATGGCTGCTGCCGGCACGTCTCCCGCGGGGGATAAGAGGGCGCGACAAAGCGTGGAGGCAGCATCCTGGCGAAGCGGTCCGAGCCGCGTGAAATCACGTCTGGCGCTCCGCTCGGCCCAACTCGGACGAGCGGTCTCGAAGGCAGGCCGGGCAAGTACACAGACCCAGATGGGCGCGTGCCCCTCAGCGAGCGTCGCGTATTCAATGGCGTCGAGCGTTGTTTCGTCCGCTAACTGTCCGTCGTCCAGCACAAACAAGAGAGGCGCACTCTGCGCCCATCCGCGCATGGCCGCCCCAGCAGCACGTGCCACCGCGGACCGCAACGCACCCGGCGCGGCTGCGAAAGGTCTTACCTCCGGCGCGTCCGAGGGAGTCCAATCCAAGGTGAGAGCCACGCCCGCCCAAACTTCCTTCGCGAGCTCGGCCCCCAATCGGTCCACGAGCAAGCTGCGTCCCGCATCCGAGGGGCGTTCGCCACTTGGAATGAGAAGAAGCTTGGAAAGGAGCTCGCCTACGGTCTGGTCCGCATCGCCCCCCGCTGGCTCGCGGGCGCCAAGAAAAAGCAGTTGAACGCCCGGCAGAGTCCTAAGTTCGTCGAGTAACGCGGCGCACAGATGGGTTTTCCCGTGACCTAGCTCGGCGATAACAGTGGCGATGGTAGGCGCTCTTGCATTCATTGCCGTGCGCGCGCTTCGGAGGAGCGATTCGAGAACGTCCTCTCGGCCAACGAGCGGCCCCATGTCTTTGACGGATGGGTCAGTTCCGTCATCGCCCGAGCTCAACAAACGAAACATTCCGCGATGCTCTTGCAGTGAGCCGCGCGAAAGGTGCGTGAGCACCTTGGCCGCTTTGTCCGTCAGAAAAATGCCCTCAGGGTCCGACGGCGCGGGGTAGTTGTCGCTGCGCGTAAACTGCGGGCTGAAGTAGTGGCACCGTCCGCTCGCTCGCTCCTGCACTGTCACGGTCGCCAAGTCGACTATTGCGCGTTCAATCAAACCATCCCTGACGAGCCCACGCGCTGCCAACAGCGCCCGAGCAGCTGGATTGTCGCCGCTTTCATGCCCAAACACGCCGACGCAAGAGCTGCTGGCGGCATGTGCAAGGTGGCCACCGAACGATTCAAGCGCCTGCTGAACCGCGGCAGCATCACTCGGGCTGAAGAAAAACAGCAACCCCACGGCGCGTTTTTCACGCGCCCTGGCTGGCGCCGATTTTTCCGGCTTTGGCACCGCGGTGTGAACACGGATGGCGAGCGCTCTGTTTAGTGCTTCGCCAAGCGATGCTACATCGGCGAAACGTTCCTGTGGATTTTTCGCAAGGCATCGCAATACGACTTCTTCCATTGCGCTCGTCACCTGCGTACCCGCATATAATCGTGGAGGCCTCTTGCTGCGGTGACCCTCCCGCACGTCGGCAGGCCTGCCGTAGAACGGTACGTGCCCGGTCAGTAACTCGTAGAAGATGACTCCGAGAGAGTAGATATCGGTACCAACGCAGACCAGCGAGCCGCTGCGACACTGCTCAGGGGACATGTAATCGGGAGTACCGAGAATTGTTTCATCCTCGGGCATGGTTCCACTCGCGCTTCCTCTGGGCCGCTGTACCAATCCGAAATCAACCAGCCGAGCAAATGACGGTGATTCTTCAATGAAAATGTTTTCCGGTTTCAAATCGCAATGTATGAGTCCGCGCGAGTGGACCGTTTCAACTGCGGCTAGAATCGTCTGGGCCAGCGCGCCAAAGTGTGGGAGCGGCATGGCAGCCTCTCCACGGCTCAGTCTCTGGGCTAATGTCGGCGCGGCGATGTACTCGAGGGCCGCAAACTTCGTACCGTCCCTCAGCTGCCCAAAGTCATATACCGTCGGTGCATGCGGCGAGCCCACGGCCCGTAATGCGTTCACTTCACTCAAGAGCTGCTCGCCGGCGCCTGGTTTATCGCGCCTCGCCACTTTGATAGCTGTCCGCAAGCCATCGGCATTGCGATGAGCGTCATAAACTGTCCCGAACCCTCCACGCCCGAGCACAGCGGCAAGCTTGAAACCGGGAATATCGGGCCAGACATCTGCCGCGGCTGCTGCCTCGCAAGTTGGTTTGTCCTGGTTGGAGCAGGGCCCGTGGTGGAGACACGATCCTGCCGGCGTCAGGCGACGGCCGCAGCTTGGGCACCGCACGTTAGCAGTCTACAAAAATGCACGAGCAGCAGAAACTGCCTCGGATGGGCGGAGGTGATCCCAAGACCCCGGGGCGGCTCGTTTCCAGGCAACCAAAAGCCAGCCCGAACGGATCAGAAATGGTCGGATCGGCATCTATGTGTGCGTCCGCAGACAGAAAAATTCTTGATGAGCCGTTTTGGCCACGTATTTCGCTCTTACTCATTGGAGGCTGGAAACGGAGGTCGCGATGAGCTTGAGCAGCGCATGCCGTCGAACCATGGCCCTTCTGGCAGTTTGTTTCCTCTCGAGCGCGGCGCGCGCGGCCAGCCACGACAACCTGAGATACTACTCGGTGAACGGCATCGGCCTGGGTGCGTCAGTGCAGGACACTGGCCGACGAAAGCGTGGCCCTGCGCTGGAACGTGCTTCCGCCGACGATCGGCAGCGGCGCGCCGGGTGCCGAGCTCTCCGCCAGCATCTCGCGCCGGTCGGAATCGGCGACGGTTCAACTCAACGCCGCTGCAGGGCTGAGCGGAGAGCGGCGGCTGGTTTCCTTCGGCGGCCTCATTCTGAAAGGCCCCAATCGCTGGATCGTGCGCCCCCGTCTCGGAGATCTTTGTCGAGTCGGATTTGTTCGGGGCGACCGAGCTATCGGCTCTCATCGGAACCGTTTACAGAATCCGTGAGAACCTGTCCGCGAATGCCGGATTCCGCCTGTCGCAGCTCAACCAACCGGATTTCTCTGGCAATGTCGCCGAAGTTCGGGCTGGCTTGACCTGGCTCTTCTAGCTCCCGTCGAGCTGACGTCATCGCCTCCAGCGCGGTCAGGCGCATAATTCAGTTGCCCGCTGTCGGCCGTTAATGCGCTCGGGCTAGAGGGGCTCATGGACGGGGCTCACTTCCGCCTCGACGCGTGGGCGCCCGGTTTCGGCTCTCGGGCAGAAAGCCCCCCGTCCACCCAACGCAACGCGGAGCCAGTCGGATAAATGCATAAATGCAGCGGCCGATCGGCCCTATCTGCGCGTCCGCGCTGGAGAAATTTTTCCATGAGCCGTTTTGCCCTCGGATTTCGCTCTTACTTATAGGACGTCGGGAAAGAGCGGCGGAAGGCAGGCGGCCCAACGTCTCCCACGCGGTACCAAACTCGAAGGAGCAAATCATGAACTCGAAGACACGTTGGGCAATCCGAGTCACTTTCCTCGCGGTTTCGGTTTTATCCATCCCAGCTTTGGCCCATGACGATGGGCCCCACAGTCCCCGCCGGGCGATGAATGGGCTGCGGGACGGCGTCCAGGGGAAGGCGATGAATGGGCTGCGGGACGGCGTCCAGGGGAAGGCGATGAATGGGCTGCGGGACGGCGTCCAGGGGAAGGCGATGAATGGGCTGCGG